>JGI24159J19872_10001773_pt1 | contig 24503 bp, 14 predicted proteins | sample Ectturendosymbi4_FD_19872 | JGI IMG/M metagenome (IMG submission 19872)
GTTTATGGGCCGAACGTTACTTTGATGTTAGGACAACAAACGTTTACGTCAACTAGTTTCGCATTTGCACGCAAGCAATCGCTTGTCACTGCACTGCTTTACTATAAACTGAACATTCTATCCACGTAAAGTCAGCTTTACGCCAGTGACGTGACACGTTCACGAACGCAAAAAAAGAGTGTTCTGGAACATTCAGTTCAGAGGCGACTCCAGGTCAAACGCGTCACTCGGTCTCAACACGCCATTTATACCAAAGCAACTGACAGAATGCAACCGTTCGAGGCTTGCACCATTGAAATTTCCATTTGCTTTTATTCTGGCTAGCACTATCGTTGCTATGAACGATAGTTACGCAACAATGAATTAGACGTTCTCATGAGAACTCATCGATTGTTGCGTAACGTATGTTGCAGAGCAATTATAATGCCAGTTAGTTCTCTGCATACGTGGCTCATTCATATTAGCCCGTTACTGAACAATATTTTTGTTCGTTTGGAATTATTCTCGATAGGGAACTTGTCTATGCAAATCGATTGCTTCAAAAAATATTCAATCTGATATTAATTATATTTAAAAAATGCTTGTTTGTAGAGGGCAGCTCGGGCTTTAACGGATGAGATGAACCCAAGTACACGTCTACGTACTCGGCTCATTCATATTCCCGAATTGACAATCATTCGTTTGAAATTATTTTCGAATGCGAGCTGTTCACTGGACAGGAATTCACATTCAATGCTCTATGGCAGCGATTTTCAATGTAAGGGTCGCGACTCCCAGAGGCAGTGTTCCCTCTACGGTGGCAAATGCGCAGTGCCAACAGATCACTAGTGTAGTGAAATCTCATTCTCGCGCACTAATATTAGTCTAGATTTAATGTCGTATATATACCGTATAGCGTCTGTAACGCTTGAAACGCTTTACTGCCTATGTGTTTACATGGTTGCGCTACTGCATGCGCACTAAAACAAACATTTGCTTAGTGTACATTTTTCTGAGGGAACACTGCCCAGATCGGTCGTGAACCATTTTTGGAGGGGTCGCGAGTAGATTTTTTATGCACACAGCTGTATTACATTTTGTTTGATCAAAATTTAGATGGGGGTCGTTGGTATAGTGGGTTGTTACAATGGATCGCGGACTCTCTGTACAAAAAAGGTTGAAAACCACTGCTCTATGCAAATATGCTGCTTCAAAAAAAACATTTCATCTGATATGAATTATGTTAAAAAAATGCCCAAATACCTAATTGCAGAGAGCAGCTCGGGCTCTAACCGATGAGCCCGAGTAAAGCGCAAGCGAATGAAGTCGAGAGAACGCTTACTACGAACGATAGATTTTGATTCAGGTCACCTGCAACATGAATGCGAAAGGCCAGAAATGGAACGAAAATACTTGAATAGTAACAAAGCCCAGCACACAGACCTCACGTTAACAACCATAATTAGTGAAATGTGTGGTGCCACAAATATACAAAGCAATCAAGCTTGCATTTTACGATATTATAAATCGTAATCAAAGACTCTGGCTAAGCCCGAGACACCACTGATTCAGTTACTTTGCATGACAACTAAGAACTTTATGCCGAGTAAAATGCCTTGCCGACAGCGCTTGCCGCTATTGCGAATCGTGGAGTACGCTTTGGGTGGAATGCCTCGACCTTTGGTAACCTACAGCATGATGATGGAGGGAGTGCGCTTTGAATCAAACGGGTCGACTTTGCATTAATGTAAGATTTCTGCAAGATTTCATAGTCTGACCGAAATGTCCCGTGACCGAAGCGGCCAGACCGAACCGGCCAGACCGAAACGGCTCAGACCGAAACGGCTCAGACCGAAACGGCCAGACCGAAACGGCCAGACCGAAAAGTCCTGTTCCGGGTTTTTTTAGGGTGTGGTCTGACGGCTTGTTTCCAGGGGGTGGCAACAGTGACCAAATTTCGTTCTATCAACTCGAAGCTGAGAGAAAAACTGTTTTCTACTACCAAGTTATCAGGAAAGCATCAAAGTTTAAAATGCAGGGGAGTCTTTGGACCCCCTCCATCCGTCGCTCATGCTTATAACGACAGAATGTATTTGAAAGATATAACCTACAGCATGCTGCGCGCTACTGTTTGACACTGTTTTGGCTATCCGTAGCGAGATCAGAAAAAAAACAATGCCTGAAGCGTATTCCCGACCTGGTGAGAAGTACTGTAGAACGGTTCTTCTTACAGTAACAAGTGACAAGTGAAGTCCCACGATATAGGTTTCGAGAATAAAAGGCATTTGCTGTGACATTGCTACCACTTTCGGTAGCTCTGCTGGATCATGAACAACAACGTCATGATCGCATGATAGATTCACACATGGCCTAAAAGTATTGATTCCTATTTTCCTAAAATACATTTAACGCCCCCGATAATGGTAGAATCTCGATCGAGTTTAATGCTTCACATGCTTGAACAATGGACATCCTGACGTTAAGAAAAAACATCACTCCCACTAGTCCAGATTTAACAAAGACGTTGCGACACTGTTCAAAAGAAGCAAGACACCGGCAGCCCAACGTCCGATACTTTGCATTACATACACAATCCAAAGCTTTGTCCTGTAGTNATGACTCGGGCTGTAAATATTTTCTCACTTTTTCAGTCAACACCACCACCAACGTTACCAACGTGTGAANGTAAACTGTTTATCGATGTATTGTTTACCTACCTGTTGCAATTTCAGCGAGCTCAATGGCAAGCAAGCACAGTATTGGCTGCGGACTTTACAGACAACATACAGTTTGTAATTTCGTTATCTATAGGCGAACTTTTATCACAGCGTAAATGTTTACTACAATAAAAAGGCTTGTGCTAGTTCATGGTTACATTGAAAATCCAGCGCTGATAACACAGATACCGTTTCAAAGTAAACTAGGAAAGTGCCGGATTTTCCGAGTACACGTAGTTCTCAGTGGCGTAGCGAGGCCAAGTGCCGCCCGGGGCCGACCATGGAAGTGCCGCCCTTTCCACTCCTCAAATTTGCTTACAAAATTTTCAAATGGAAGTTCATGTTTGGTGCTTATTTAAAGATAGGCATACCGTATTTTTGTGAATGGAAACCAGGACGCTCTAGAGCAGTGGTTCTTAACCTGGGGTAAATTTACCCCTGAGGTAACTTTCATCTTCCAAGGGGGTAAATTTACTGAATCAAAAATTGCAACAAATGCAAATTTTTATATATCATTCTGGACTGTAAGAGTTTTGTAATTTCATATTTTTAAGAAATGAGCACCACCAAGCATATTGGGGGTAAATCTGTGAATCGTGTTTGATAAAATGGGGTAAGATATGTAAAGAAGGTTAAGAACCACTGCTCTAGAACAACGAGCCAATCAGCCAATTACCTTTATGACAATTACCTTTGCATCTCACATAACGAAACAAGAAAAAAGATCACATATCACTCTTCCGCAAATTGGCTAAACAGACCACTCACAACATGCTAGTATTCGTGTAGGGCTATGCAGGCTGACTGAATGCCAAATCGGGACTTTTTAGTTGACTGACCGGGACAAAGCCTTAAACCCTGGACTGTCCCGGCTAAAACGGGACGTATGGTAAGCCTATTCAAAGATATAAAGATCAGCGACAGTGACTGCGATAACTTGAGCGAAGCTGGGAATTTCTTGTGCGCAAACGAAACAATGGAACAATGTATTATTACGAAAGTATAGCATTTTTTGTACTATTCGACAATGGTGGTTGGGTAAAATCCGGTAAGTAAATCTTGCAGGTCAACTAAACTTTAAGCTCTGTTAATTTTTTTTATCCTGGGTTCTTAAACTGGCGAACGTGAAAAGTTCGCAAAGGGGGCGCGAGTATGGCAACGACATATTGTTGAAAAGTGAATGTTTTTATCATTCGTGAACTTGTTATCATTTCACTATAAACGCCATAATCAAAACAAAGCGGACAAGACAAAATTTCGCAACAAACTGGAATGTGAAGCCGATTTGCGATGTGCGTTTGTCTTCACATAATAGTTTCAATATCTCCATTAAGCAGGATAATTTCAAATAAATGTATAAAGGCGACAAAAATCGGTTAGAAAAACAATTTTGCACAGTTGTTTAGCTATTTGTCTTATTTCTGCTTTGAAATAATTTAGCAAATTACGGTAGAAGCTCTTTCAGTTAGAGCATCCAGGGTGCAGGTATTTCCATGGGTAACAGTTTGCTTTGAAAAGTGTACAAGTTTTTGTGGGAATCTTTGTCGAAGTCTGCGCTTGGCTGACGACGAGCTATAGCTAGCGAATACAGGGAACAGGTATACACGCAAACATGGGTGTGCGAAATGGGCATCAAGCGAAATTGTTGGACAGGCGAGTAAAAACAAGACCAAGCCATGTGAGAAAAACGCGTTGGTTATTGAACTGATGATCCCTTAATGATCATTTATGACAAAGGTACATTAACTTTGGAAGATTGACGTGGCTCGATCCGCGTTGTGTGCTACCGGTACGCTGTAGTTTTTCATGAATAACGAATCAGTGTAAGTCATTTCGGTCTGAGCATAACGTTAAGGAGTTTTTTAGCAAAATACCAACGAACACTGATGCAGCGCAAGAAGTGCCTTTGTTGTTGGTGGATGAAAAACACTTGATATTAATTCAAAAATAAGCTTGGATGGGTTAAACAAAAAACATTCTTGGGATATTTTGGGAATGATTTGAGCGCTAGAAGCCATTTCTTGCCCAGAAAGTTCCCGAAAAGGTTTTGAAATTTGTTCACTTGCGTTTGAATGCAGTGCTTTAGAGTTGGAATTCACAAACATAATCAAATCCCAAAAACTTTTGGTGACAAAAACTTGGTGGATTACATCTATTTTCAAATAGCTAATCCAGTAATCATGCTACACCTAACAACCTGTACATTTTGCAACGCATATTTCTGCCCTTACGTTTTGCGACCACCGGTAACCAGTCAAACAGTAGCCTGCAGCAGGTATATGCCGTCTGCCATATGCACGGCCTAAATTTATCTGTTTCAAACCTAAAATGCAAAAATGCGAAATACAGCTTATCCAAAAGCGTTTTCAAAACCCTTCAGCAAAGATCCACGCTGGGCTGGCAAGTGTTTGGTATTTTTAGAGGATTGTATAATGGGAAATGGCTGGAAGATTTGGAAGATTTAATGGGAATGGCTGGAAGATTTGGAAGATTGACATGGCTCGGGAAATGGCTGTTTTCAAACTCTTTCGTAACATTGTGGTGCCTTATAACAATATGTATTTAATAACTCAACCAACTTATTTCATACTTACATTACTTAAGCTCTACCCTTACACTAAATTGGTGAAGTAACGCTGGTCTCAAAGTGAAAAAATGAGTACGAAATCATACGCTACATTTCAAAATTTGCTTGAAGTTAGGTGTTCTCTATACGTTTACAAGATTTGTGACAGACTGGACGATGCAGTACCGTAGGTTGAACACGCGCTTTCGAAGCTGGCTAGACTACATGAGTTTCCATTCCTGCGGTAACACCGATGACTTGTTAAACGGTACTTGGGACCTAAGCAGCCTCGTACGTGGAGTTAACGGATGCAAGGGAAAGATTCATGCGCATTGGTGCCCATCAGCTCAGTATACGCTCTCGTGGCCCGTGGCGAAGAGTAAGCGGAGATGGACTCCCACAGTCAGTGGCGGATTAAGGGAGGTGCTAACTGGGTTACATCCAGGGGCCCCGAATTTCTAAGTCGGTAAAAAAGAGTAATGTGTGAGCAGTACACAATGCAGTGGTCTGTAAAAGATACCATCGCCAATCGGGATTGATAAGTAGGCTCTCTGTGCTCATTCGTTGAAAATGCTTCGTTGACGTAAAAGTAGTCAATCCTTTGGCGTGTGGTCTGGACGACTCACTAGCAAGTTAGTACCCAAGGTCTAAAAAGGTAAGGTATTCCACCCGCTTGTCTCATGTCCGTTTCGGATGCGCATATCGGCCTTGCAGACAGCCCCAAAGGAAGTTGAGAACTTGTAAGGTGGTGTCAGGTCTCTTAACAATGGTGAAAGTGGGTAGATTTCAGCTAAGGATAATAAATCATGGTGTAAAAGGCAGGACTACCAGAAGTGGTACTTCAATACCAATTCTGGTACTATTTAGTTCCAAGATGCAAGTTTGGAAATTTTTGATACATATTACTTTTATGAGAATCGCCGTTATTTGGTACTATACTTGATAACTGACTTAAAACAGAATGAACGCAATGATAAACAGAAAGGTAGATGGCAGATATCGAGATACTTAAAACGTTAGCTGATAACAAGGATTAAACCATATCAAGCACGTCTTAGTTCTGTTTACATTTCGTTCAAGTAAATCTAAGCTTGCTCACCTAAACTCACTGACTCATTCGATTTTAGTACAACGTAAGATGTGCTTTTAGTTATTTTGTTGAGTGCCATTATATATTTTAAACGCAACAGAAAAATAAAAACAATTCAGCAGTCTTACGTCTTATGAATGAACGTGAAACTATACATAATAAGTGAAAGTTAGTTTCACAGCAGTTATCGATGAGTGCATGCTCTTGATCTTACTAACAGTTTTACTGCTTTGTCCTTGATTGTGAACAGAAATAATAAAATATTAAATTAAAATGAGTACAGATATTATTTTTACCATATAAATTCAGGACATATCAAACTACCATGGGCTATTATGGGAGGTAAGGTTAGGTTAAATTTTGGTTAGGTTAGTTTTACGGTTAAGTTAATGTATTTTGGTCTGGAATCTGACATGGAAAGCTGATATTTCTGAAAACAATTTTTAAAGATGACCAAAAACATGTCATTTGGATATATATATATATGCAGTGGAACCCCGTTATCACGACCACCCACTGGACGGCACTCAGCTGGCCGTGTTAGCGGCGCCGGGGTGGTCGCGTTAGTGGATTTAATCAAACTTGCATTCCTAAAGGTTTCATGTAATAGCTTCCCAAATGTTCACATCGCAGTTCGCATTTATCTGTCCATAGCAATATCAAACTGCAGTGGGGAGTGATCTTTTTCAAAACTAAAAAGCATAAAATATGAGGTTTGAAGCTGCATGGATCAACAACGGCTTAGGTTTCTCTCCGGATGAGCATTCAAACTAATATTGTAGAGACACAAACAGTGGCTTGCAGAGAGAAGGGCGAACGGGCAGAGGGTAATCAAAAGAATGAAATAACAAAAATTAAAAGGCTGTAACTGGACATTTTTCCTATTGTAAAGCTGCTAACACATTATGGTGCATGGGTTTAATTTTTCGGAACTTGTTTTTTTGCCAACACTAGTTCTTACGTATTCAAATGCCAGTAATTTTCACTTTCTTCAATACCAGGTACTTATACTCTAGGTGTGCGGCACACCCCAATTAAACTGACAGTGACGTGACTTGTTCCAGATCGTACGATCAACGGAAAATCATAAAAAAGACTCGAAAGATATATATGGACTTTTAATTGATCTTCAGTGACAAATTTCAAAACTGTCCTATTTCAACTTGGTTGATTTATCTGACTTTTTGATGCATCTATAGTTTCCAGTTTCGTTTCTTGATGTGACAATCCTGGGTGTGCGCTAATGGAGCTGCACACTTGTGCTTGCAATGTGTACATCATTTCGAGCTTCGTCATCAATTGGCAGTTCAGGAGGATTGGTCATAACGGCTCACACAAGCCCGTATCAGTTCTGCCCCCAGTAGTTGTACATATATGCTAACAGTCACATAACAAAAATGAAAATTTTCTTGCGTACATTATACGCATTCTAAATTCTTGTGTAGTTTAACAAGTTTCAAACTGTCATCCCTGGGTGTCCACCATCCCAGCCGTATACCTTCTTTGCTCAACTGCTTTTCGACGAGACTTTCACGCAGAGTTGCAGCTTTGCAGATGTGAACTGCGCTGATGTAGCATCAGGTTCTACTCCCATCTTTTAATGCGTTGCTGGATATTTTTGCAGTTATTGTATAAACTGCTCCGTAGTAGCGTTGATTGCTGTGTTTTTCTCCGGTCTCTTAACTTGAAGCGCTGATAATTTATGTTCACTTCAGTAACACATTGTACACCAACAACTAAGGAGGGTGCGTGTAGAAGAATATGCAGATTGCGTCAACAAACTTCTCCAAAACGTTGGTTTGCAAACGCACATATGACATCATATTATGACGGTGCAAACAGCGTATATCCAGCAGCGTATATCCAACAATGGCCACCATACGCTGCTGCTCAACACTGGANTTTGGTAGGGGGGGCATACAATCAAAAGCAGTCGCCCCGCACATCGCCAAACCTCTGCACGCCACTGGTCACTAACCTTCAGTGATTTGATCAGCGACTTTGCTTTTAAAAACGCTCGCAACAAAATCCATGTAACGTAACCAAACACCACTCTAAGATTAAAGCTTATTATTTCATTTGTACATACATTACATTATTTACTAAATCCATCAGTTTCGTTCATATTGTGATTGATACTAGTTAATGTTTCGTTGTTTTTGCTCAAGCATATCCGTTTCAATAATACAAGTACTTCAATTCGTTCATTCAGTTTTTGATATATACAGTAGATAGAACGGGGCCCCTTTCTAAGTTTCAGCCAGGGGACCCATGCAACCTTAATCCACCCCTGCCCGCAATCGCAGACCATGCATGACAATTAGGCAAAAGGACTGCAAAGCAAGTATATTGAACTCTTTGTTTTTCTAACCTGATTTTCAATTATTTTTCAGGTCACTTCATTAATTCGATTTGATAAGAGCTTTAACTGAGTCTGTAACTGTCACTAATATGCAGAAGATTTTTTAGGCAAAAATTTTAACAGTGAAGAAATTTCTTGAAAGGAAATTGTTTTCTTGGCGAACCAATTAGACAGTTGTCGCATTAATTGTTAACAATGCCACAAAATGAACGTGCACATAAGTAATAACAATAATAATGCAATTTTAAGCGTAGGAAGAATTCTATTAAAATCAGCAACGCCAAAACCAGGCATCACGATCCAGTTCTGACGGATTAAATTTTAAATGTGTCAAAATAGAGGCTTTCTCCTAGTATTTAATGGTTGCTAGGAAGAAAAAACATGATAAACGTTTCGAACAATATCGCAACAAGGCTTTCTTTGGGCAATTGACAAGACGAAGAGATTAGTGAAGTGATTCATACCTGGAAAAGTCATGTGTCGTCGTTAGCGCGTGCGATTCATGCTGTACTTCCCACTTGACAATAAACGAGCATTTTCTCACGGCTTGCAAGATCGCCTAAAAGACTCGCTTATCTGCGTGTTGATGCTGCTTACAGACGTAACACGTGAAAGGCGAAACCATGCACTTATTCGCTCGTCTGCTGTGTGTTCAACAGAGCAAAAGAAATATTTGGGGGACTGCTTTCAAGACTATCACAGCACAAGTAGTTGAACCTGTTCGCCAGTAACAATATATTTAGGCTACCGACTGGTTCGTGGAACGCTGTTATGTGAAGTGCATGTTAAGGGCACGAAATTTATCAGCAACGTTTGTTACGCATGGTTTCATTTGAAATTGAATTTTAAGCGCATGGTAAGCGTGTTGTCGTCCAAACCAGGTAAATTCTCCATGATAACATGCTTTTCTCAGATGTTTCTAAACGATGCCTGCAATCGATTCACTGACTGAAACTAGCCTATCTTTCATAAAAACCCAGGAACAAAAAGCTAAAATACCCGGTTTGTCAGATTTATCTTCCAACTATTTTTACGTTCGCCGACTTTCAAAAATATATTGCCTCTATCAAACGAGCAATTTAATGGCGAATAAGCAACGTTGTCGTTAGCTTCTTAAAGGATTCGACCTGTAATCCGTTACTGAAACTAACTTCAGTCCATTGTTCATCATCAAGTGATTGACAGATGCTTCAGAAAAAAACAGATTCTGAGCAAAAATATAGTAATGAGAATTTTGAATTTAACATAAAACCAACAATTCTTCTTATTGGGAATATTGGGAAGAACCTATTCAATTTCAGCAAACGAGAAATCAATCTGATTTTTTACGTAGAAAAATTGTTTACATTTCTTGTAGCGTGCTCTTGGCAGTGATGGAATGTTTATGACAAATTGTGATGAAGGTCGTTACCGATATGAATAATTGAAAGCATGACAGTAAATGTGGAGTGGAACTGAAACAGCCAAATGCAAGTTAAAATTGTGATGTAAATCGTTGCTGTCAGTAAAGTTTTAAAACGAGTATATACGAGCGTCTGGCTTCAATCAGCGGCTGCGTTCCTTCATACACTCGATTCTCGATTCAGGCAAGTGTCTGTGTCGCTTTTATGAGAGCCATTCTCGTGACCACTGAAGCACGACACCTGTACTGCCCGTAGGCTGTACGTCACCAAGTGCTGGAGGTCTGTGTTTACCCTCGGTTAAAACTTTACGTACGTCAAGGGCTGCGACGCTTGGTTGGGCACTGCGACTGAACATCATGCAACTTGCATGAGTCATCGATAGTAGAAGAAAAACAGGTAAAAAGAACCTACGTTATATATAAGCAAAAAAGGTTTACGTTTCTTGACTGTGCTTAGAGATAATCGTAAAGATCAGTCGGTATAGTGTTATCGTTAGGCCAACAGTTATCGTGTGGCTGCTTCAGGCGTTAAACATTTTTTTTCAGTGTGCAGTTGTAAAGTTGGCAATTCAACCTACGCAATAAAATGAACAGACAAGTCAGCGAAGCTGGTGGAGTTCGAGGTAGGAAGGCCAACGCTCCTTTGCCTGCAGTGCCTGTCACTGCTTCTCCAAGACGAAATCGGCGCTTGCTGGCTTCCCAAAGTGCTTCATGCAATGATCTGCTCAGCTCGTTTTCGGTGGATTCAAGCACAGGCAGAAATCAGCACTCAAAACTGACCAGAGCGCTGTCAACAGACTTTGATTTGAGAGACACGCAGCTGATTCCTCTTTTGCCTCTGTCCGCAAACCAAGGTACGTTTCTGCTCCAGTAAATTTATAGGCGTGCAGCCTGTATCTTCGTTCTTGATGCACGAAAGCAGGGTGTGCTTGCAAAGACCAATTACAATTTGGTTTGTACACGTCGAAAGAAAAGCTTTTTCAAAAACGAACAAAAATATGAGCAGTGGCAGTCTCATATAACATGAGTACCATGCCTCAAATATAATTGGCAGGTAGCAATTGTTCTCGAATACTTGGTTAAGGTTGTCACAAGCCAAACTGTGAGCTTTACGGCAGGTATGCCTTTGGCTTGCAACGCCACTGCATACCACTTTCAAGACAATTGAAGTTGAAAAAGTTTCAAGTTTGGCGGCAAGCAAAGTTCATTTTATGCCCGGACCCACTGCGACATGACCTGAATCTGTAAGTCATGCGGCAGCAGGGCCGGCCCTGGCAGGTGTGGAGCCCACTGCAAGACCTAGGCGCGGGGCCCCTCTGAGCAGTGGTTTTATGACGTCATCGTGTTCAGTGAACCGTGCTAAACGACCATGGCAGAGCGCAGATATAAAGCCTTACCACGAGAATTGATCACGTTTGCTAACGTTGGATGATTAGAGGTAATTTATCCCTAATTCTAACAAGAGCGTTGTTTGTTAACAATGAAACTTATAAGCCGTTTCTACTGAATTCTCAAGCGCAAGGAGCATTTGGAAAAATGAACAATCTACCGAAACACCAGAGCGCGGGACCCCATGCAGCTGCATCGGTTGCATCGGCTTTAGGCCGGCCTTGTGCGGCAGGTACCGCATTTCTTCAGGACTGGCAAGGCTGCGACACTTTATAATGCGGGAACGTTTTTCAGAAAAATATTCCAAACTCTTTAATTTTGCCGCCAAAGCACAGCGGTTGAAATCTTTTTTTCTTCTATGTGAAACGAAGCGTTGCCTGCCGGCGTGCGTGCTGCGTATCACCAACAACTCGGACCCCGCAGCAGATTGAAACAATCAAGGTTGTGTGAAAAGGAGGGTTGCATAAAAGCGGGAAAAGTTTCTTCGCTGTTGTGACAAGTTGGTCGCAAAGCACTTGTTCGATACGTGTAGCGTTTTACTTGTTTCAATTTTGAAAGTTTTGCCAAAAGAGGCCGTGAAGATGGTTTTGAACGCGTGGTCCTGTTTCTCTCTTTTTAACAAAAATCTGTGTTGTAAAGAACAAAACCATATTCCACGAAAGGTCCGTGCATTTTTGCCTTGTTATTGGACTACCACTGGTCTTTAACTGAATTTAATGTAAGTTTTACTCCACTTTCACTTATCTTAAATTTGGTTCGCATTTAAAATTGCACCGCATTGGTTACACAAAGAAATCGAGCAGATGTGAAAGCAACATTGATTTTGATGTGTATAGCGAAGCGTGCCACCGATTTGTTGGGATGAAAATTGAATCACTAGTCCATGCAAATCATGCCATGTCCCTCACATTTAATATCCAATGTCTTCTTCAGTTCAGTGACTCAATAGTCCATCCGATTAAGCTTTCATTATGCTCTACCGATCAGGGGTCTTGAGTGATTTAGTCAGTCCGGTGGTCTGCGACGCCCGTCTCCTCTACCCGTGACACGAGCCACACGATATTTGCGTAGTGAAGATCGCATAAGCGATGAGTCATCGGCAGCGTTAGGTATGAAGCTTTTTCTTAAACCGACCCATTATGCCTATCACCAGCGTAAGAAGGCCACTAGTTCTGTTTTTCAAGTGTTCATTATGATGACATGGCTCGTCTGCTTGAGGCGCACGCTTTCACAACACTACTTAGCAGTAGCGCAGCCAAGAATTTTGTTGGGGAGGGGCCAGTCAATGATGTCGTCAGTCACTGACGTCGTTTTGTGTCCGACTGTTCCTTCCGTTCATTTTCTAACAGTTGAAAGTTTGATATAAAGCACCTGTGAAAATATTGGCAAGTTTATTTCGGGGGGCATGGCCTCTTCGCCTTCATTCTGGCTGCGCTGCTGCCACTTATCCGACAAACATTCGAATGTTTCTTAACAAAACTGTAACTCCATCAGTCAAAATCGAGATGTCGTAAAATGCCAACAGCACACAAGATCTTGCGCTACTGAGAGCAATCTAAACTGTTAATTCTTTTAGGTCCTTAAACTCTAGGCTAATTGGTATTCTTTAAAGGAGCGAAAATGTTTGCAAAACAAATGATAAATCTTGAATTTTACATTTGATTTCGAACGTTCGGTTGTGCTTTGAAGTGAGATTGGGATAACAAAATAGTTTATGTGATAAACCCAGCAATACACTTTATTATTAGGCCACCAAGGATTTTGCCGAGCATTTAAGAAAATAAGTTTGGCCGTTAACGCAGCGAACAAATCAAGTTTGCACTTGACTGCAAAAAAATGTGTAGAAATTGGTTGTGGTGCCCTATGCAAATTTGGCAGTTAAGGATTGCTTAAGATATCTTTGCCTTTTGTGAGCCAACAGAGTCCTTTCCGTTTACTTAACGTGTCGAAAGAATTTCTTTGCTTGGTTCGACACAAAAGTTTCGAAAAATGGTTTGTAATGCCTGTTTTATTTGTTCATCTTAAGACTCAATGCCCATAGCGCTTGCGTTAATAGGATGGCAAGATATGACAAAAACATTCACAAACTAAATATTATAGACAAATCACGCGTGAGAACAAACTGGGGGAGGACAAACACGTGGTTTTGACAAAACGCGAAATCGGCTGTGGAAGCTTTTCGTCATCATCGTTATCAGACAGAAGACTTACACAATGGGTAAAAAATGAAGACTTGCAGAAACCATCGGACATTTCAGTAGCGCTTCAAGATTCAAGATGAAGATGTACCGACATCGAGCCGCTTAACTAAAGCATTCGAGGTGCTTCGAATCAAAGCATCAAATGTCGTCACAAAATGGCCATATTTGAATGATGCAGGTGAACATCATAATTTTTCGGTATGTAGTGCAAAAAGTGATAGGTGGTGTTGCGAGTGATACGCAGTTGATTTATTCTCAAGACTGTGTGTACCTATTCCTAAGTTGGAAGCTATGCAATGCACTGGATTACAGTAGAAACCAAACCTAGTTTTTACTGCTGTTGAACACTGAGCGAAAGTGCCTCAGAAGCAGTTGACAGCAAGATAGATTGATTTAACGTTTTTCTGGATTTCACTGCCATCCTTCATAAAGAGTAAGAAGAACTATACAAAGATATACAAAGATGCTTAAACCAGTTAAGCCAACTCAATATATGAATTACACCAATATATAAAGTACAAAAACCTTTGATGTTCCGGACTGCTGTAATATGAAGTTGTAGGACTTCTTTTTGCTTTTCGAAAAGCTGTTTTCTGACGTGAACGCTGGGCGGCGAAATACTTCGGATTTTCGTCATACCTGGTTGACAGGCCCTTAGAAATTTAGCAGCCCAGCCAAGAGCAGGCATCCTAGAATTGTTGCTACTTAAGTGAGATATGCCGAGTGCAGCGGACCGCAAGCAATTGTGCTGCGTGCTGAAGACAACGGAGTTAATTGGCGTTTGCTCAGATGATCTAGTTTAAAAAAGGTGACGATTTAGCGATATATTGTGAAATACCTAGAGCAGTTAGCCTTAATGCTTACAGTTCAGTATTCCGCTAAATACACAGAATATTGTACAGTAATTCGAATAACTTCACACCACAGGCGAAACAAGCAAGGAATCAATTGCAAATTTTTAATAAGAAATCGATTTCACATAACACTACGCATCGTCAGTTCTTACATATTATTCAAATACTGTAGAATATAATTCGCTGTCGCGCTCACAAGCTTGGCATGAATATTTGAATTTGGGCCAATCTGGCAAGTAAAGTTGATTTAATATAAAAATAAACTCAAGAATAAAGCTCAGATTTGTCGAATCATATTGATGTATTTACGATATAACCATTTAAAGGTATGCTCGGGAAGTATGTTGTCAAAATCAAAATATGGAAACTACAGGTGTTACACTTTTGTTTTGCTTGAAAAGCAAAGGCTAACAAAGCGACCTACTGCCATGCACGCTTTTGAGCTGCACCTGACATCAAAATATGTAATCAATAAACATACTTTCACCCTCGTGCTTTTTGTCCACATTCTGTGCTCTTTGAATAGCCTACTGTTACGGGTGTATGGTTGGAGTTCTTAGAGTTTGCGGTGGATGCTGATTAGTACAAGCCTACCTCATTTCACAGATACAGTTTTAAAATCTCGGCTGTGAAATTCGTGTAGACAAAACTAACATAAATCTCTATCAAACGCATCTCTTACACCCCGTTTATTTCTTGATTTGTTGTGAGAAAGCTTTAAAGTGAATTTCGTACTGACATTTTTCTTTAATTTTTGTTTCTGTATGCGTGATTATAAAAATGGGGATTTTTGTGAATTTCTGGTTTGTGAAGATGCTGACCGGCTGCCTGTAAGAAACATGTCGGTACCACAAGCCGCCCCACTCCACGATTATGAGGAGCTCCCAGACCGCTACAAAGAGGTAACTCGCGTTTTTGTCATTCTTGAAATGGTCGTTTCCATCGATTCTGTTCTTCAAACGAGAGCCGCATTGACTGTTCACCCTAATACGACTGCTTTTCAGATTCAGTGGGGTGGAAACGCAGACCATGCAGGTGTGAAATGCAGACCATGCAGGTGTGCACAATTACTCTGAACCACGGGTTTTTAACCTGGGTTCAGTTCCGTGAATCCCTAAGCGGTCCGTCAATGCGATTTAAGGGGTCCATGGATGTGATTTGAAGAGTTAATAGGCTTTGCTCTGACATTTCAAAGGGCTAATAGGCTTTGCAGACATTGCGATTACTACTACAACGATTAAAACCTAATTTCGAATATTTATTGCAACGTTTCTTCGTGAGGTGTCCGTAACTTATATTAGGATATACTAGGGTCAGTGATCCACATGCTTAAGAAACGCTACTCTAAGCTAATTTAATCGTAAGCTGCAAGGCATTGTACTTTCACGTCTATATTTGCAACTGATGGGTTACGAATGCCCAGGAGATAGCTACACAACTATTCTAGACGGTTAAGACATTCATTGTTTTTGCTTCGGTAAAACGTTTGCAGTAATTTGTTTCATCTGCTGAATTGATAGTTGATGACTTACACAATCTATTACCTTGTGTCGATGCGACTAGTATGATTAAAAAAATGAAAAAACGCTTTGCTAAAATTAGAGGAACTACCTTGTGTTACGTTGCACGTCACAGAGATGTGACGACTTGTGCCAAAGACTCGACTCGGGTTGTGTTTTCATTTGACTCTAACAAAGGCAATTTTAAGGAAAATGCCGCAATTCAGCTCAACCCACTTTTTTCGAAACGAACCGACTTGAGTCAGCAAGCGAATGACTGAAATGGCTCCACGTTTCAGGCCCAATCTTCTGCATTAATTACTTTCCCCTGCTTAAAATTGAGAGATTCGAAATATCTCGACTCCGAAAAATGAAACATCCAACGTGACCCGGAACTCGATTCCACATCGTCAAGAACTTGACTCAAAGCTGGTTGCGGATGAATCGGATCCGACGAGGACTTGAAGACGTGATGATTGGAGCTCAGCTTAAGTTCCAGATTCGTGTCCATCTCTGGTACATAATCACGCCTTTTAGGTTCCTGTTGAAACGCTCACCACAGGCTTGAACAGGGGTCTCAAACACGCGGCCCGCGATGCTTTTTGGGAATTTTCAAATAATTAACATTTACGTTGCCAAATGCCTTGAAAAAAGATGCAGCGAAATAATTGAATCAAAACTGAATGATGCCCGATGCGGTTTTCATCCCGGTCGTAGCATTACAGACCAAATTTTCACTCTCCAGCAAATTTTTATGAAATCTTGGGAGTGTGGCAAAGATGTCTACACGTGCTTTGCCGATCTCCTGGAGAAAGCATGCGACCGGATTCCTCGTGAAAAGCTTTGGGGACACCAAAGCTTTTGACGTTTTAGGGTCAAGTCACTGCATTCCTGCTCAGAAGTTTGTGTCCGTGTCGGGAGAGTTAAATCACGACCGTTCATCCTTGATTTTGGACTCCGACAAGGGTGTGTGCTGTCACCACTCCTTTTCATACGTGCATTGAGTAGACAGTCACCGGGAAGTCAACGAGGGTTTCACAGTTCGGAGCTGCGAGATCAACCATTTGATTTTTACAGACGATTTGGTGCTGCTCAACGGCGTACGCAGAAAATTTTCATGGGGGTGTTTCATTCATTGTCATATGGTGGTCATTTGTATTTGCTGTGCGCTATTTGTGACGTCAAAATTTGACGTCATATTCATGTTTCTAAACCAACATTATGGCGAAGTTTGTTGACACAATATGCATATTCTTCCACACGCACTCTCCTTATTTTATGTGTTATTGCATTGAATATAAACTGTCAGCGCTCCAAGTTACGATATCGGAGGAAAATACACTCAACGCTACGATGCAGCAGTTCATAACTGCACAAATGTCAGGCTGAGAGTTAAAACAGGGGAGTAAAACGCACTCATCACTACGTCAGAGCAATTTACCACTGCAATTTTTGCATTTAGTCGACAAATGAACAAGCAAAAAGTATGCGAAGACAATTAATCTCCGTGCGCAGGTAATCAATTTTTTTGTGACATATCACACTCAAGGGGGGTTTTACCTCCAACCCCCACACCTTGCGTACGCCCTTGGTACTGCGCTAGCACCTTCTCAACAGGGCNTTCAACATACACTTTATCATTTTTTTGCTGNGTGCGACCGAGCTGGAATGAAAATCAGCACTAAAATACNAGGTTATGATGTCTCTCTAGAAACCCAAGGCAGTGTATGCTCCGAGTGAGCGGCAATGCACTGCAGCAGCTAAAGAAGTTCAAGTACCTTGGGGTTGTATTTACGTCACGAGTGACGGAAGGTGGAGCGAAGAGATTGATACACGGTGTGGTAAAGCTATAGCTTTATCGCTCTGTGGTAACGAAACGGGAGCTTTCAAATACCGCAAAGCTGTCAGTTTTTAATTCGGTCTGGGTTCCGATCTTTACCTATAGTCATGAATCTTGGTTAATGACCGAAGGAATATTATCTCAGGTGCAAGCGGCAAAGTGAGAATTTTGCGAAGAGTCCACAGTATGAAACAGGGGCGTACTGAGGTTAGATGGCGCCTGGGGCAAAACACAAGTTTGACGCCCCTTGTTCGAACCTAAGGCCTTTTGGGAGTAAATGTATTGTATTGATGAAACATGTGGGACATTTTTTGGACTTTTCGGCGCCCCCAGTGATTCGACGCACGGGGCATTGTGCCCTTTTTCCTCTGTCGTTACGCCACTGGTGTGACACTTCGCCATATAGTGCGCAGCTGTGAAATTCCCAGAGCCTTGAATGTTGAACCACTTCTCCGAATTGATAGATCACAGCTACGTTGGTTCGGTTATGTGTCCAGAATGCCTCACAAAAGACTGGCGCGGCAAGTTCTGCTGGCTAAGCCACGGGAAAGCGGCCCAGAGGTCGTCCAAGCATTAGTTTGAGTGACTACATCACCGACCTTGCTTGGTCCCGTCTTCTTGTGGAGCCTACAGAACTACTGTATGTGAAATTGCTGTTGACCGTGAGGTATTCCAAAGCGACCCTCTCTAGAGGAAAAGCGGGCATGAATATGAATGAAATGAATAACATTTTCGTTATTTGCTTTATTCATTGGTGTTTAAAAGTGCTAATTGGTGTTTAAAAGTGCTCAGCTAGCGAGTGAACAAGTTCCTTAGACGGCTAGAATTGATTAATGCGAACGGCTAGAAATGATTTGCCTCTAATTCATGATATCTTTCACAGGAAATAAGATATGAAAGCTGTTTCTGGTAAGTTCAGGTACCGCCATTGTTGCCTCAGCGTCATGATGCGGCTCGCGGGTTACCTTATCAGTGCTCATGTGGCCCACGGAGCAATTTGAGTTTGAGACCCNTGGTCTTGAATGTGTTTTAGCAGACTAAGCTAGCAAGCATTAAACGTTGGAGTAAAAATTATTGAACTTTAGGATTCGAATTGAAACAAAAAGTTGCTGTCCATTTGGGAAATCCGGGCCTAGGTATTCACCAAGTTTCTTTTAAATACAGCAACTTACTTCAGTTTCGATCGATTAAAATCACCTTTGACAATACGCAATGCAACATACAATGAGATTTAATCTTTGCCAGCAAATCTAAGCCTATTGCGTGTTATTGCGTTCTGCAGTAAGCAGTTGTGATCATCCGTCCTTTAGCTACGATACAGAGATAGCGGCAACGCGTTGTCGTTTGGTATGATACGTAAGTTTCGAATATGAATTCGCGAGTTTTACAGACAACGTAGAGTAGTTGCGAAGCGGTGACATTTGTACTTAGAAATTTGACGAACTTTGCAGGTTCGTCTCCCTAGCGTGGAACAGAGTGAGAACTTGCACGGCATGTCGAACAAGCAGCAACGGTGCGTGACGGCATCGTCTGGTTCCCCGACCAATCCTGTGCAAGGAGAGGTTCCACGGTTAGTCATGTTATGGTCGTTATGGGAATGGTGCATTGACGTAAAGATTCATTTTTGAAACAGTGCCACGCAGGCACGCAACCAACCCACCCAACATTTGGAGTGACAAAATTTTTAGAAAGGGAGGAAAAACTTAGAAATCACTGAACATTTTTAAAAATGGGAAATTTCTCACCTGTTCAGGATTTTTGCTATTGTGTGTACACGTCCTCGGTTTGCAGGCTTGTTGCGGCCCTGTTGATGTTTCTTGAAATTGAAATACTTAACACTGCGCTAAAATTTGGCCAAGTAATTTTTATGTCACGATATTTGGTGGAAGAGAACTTCGATAACTTGCTGTCACAAAGAGTGCAAGCGAGTGCAATGAGCATAACAAAAACTAATAAAATTCCCAATTTTTTGTTTGCTATTTTCTGTTCACTGCTCGTTTGTTTGTTTCATATTTTGTATATAAAATACAAATTTGATTTCCACTACTCTCTTTTATTGGTTCATAACTTGAAGATAGCGTTACTTTGATCTTGTATGAATGTATAAANCTTAACTTTGTTTTTCTTCTAAATAGCGTTGCCACGTTACTCCTCTTTCCTGGCAACAAACATGAGTGCTTTTTCATAATCTNGTGTATATTGCCAAACTGGTGTTTTCTCAGCCATATTTTGTGTATTTTTTGCCATTGGTTTATTAAAACATGTGAGGACTTTCCCTAATACTGCATAACCTGCGCGTTGTAGAACACTAGAGGAATGTTTCTTTGTATGAGCAACTGCTTTTGCATTTCCTTTCAGAGACAGGAAAAACCCGATCTACACGGGAACCAGACCAAAGAGTCCTTTCAGCACCACACTTAGCGACGCCAGTTTTCTGCGCGAAAAGGGCAATGCGAGAATCACCGAGAGGTGCGCTCGCCTCTTGCTTGCCGGTATCATCGTTGCAAACATTTTAAGCGTACTGGCCATAGCCCTTGCCCTTTCGCTCTACTTCGATGTCATGCGACCAGGTGAGGCATAGCAGAATCGAATCGACTGAGTGCTTTGAGTTTGTCAAGTATCGCATGCTTTTTGCTGTATTGAAACGGAACAACAGGCCTCATTTTCGTTTGCGTTTGTTTCATTCAAGCGATGTGCAGCAGGATGTAACTGGTCACTACGGTGGCGACAAGAGCTGCGATGAGGTCCAAACTATACTTTACAATAAGCCGAAGGTTGTAAGTTTCAAGAACTCGATTACTCCTAAAAGAGTTAGTTTGGCAAAGGTCTGGTGTCTCACAGGTTTCGTTTTTTTTTAAAGATACTGTAAACGTCGAACCTAAACCTACGGTCTGAGGCAGATCAAACCTTGTGGCAAATTTTATTACGCATCGCACAGATGGTTCGTTTCCGAAACACCGAAGTGGTCTTGTTTAAACAGGATTTTGCTTCTATTCAACATTGTTTGCATTAAGTGTGTATTGATTTCAAAGTAAGAAATGGGGAATTCATTCAAAACGTCTATTCTTTGCTCTGGCAAAAAACAGCCATAGCGCAATCCGGCGTATATACTCATCACAAAAATATATTTGGTTTAATTAGTTGTTCATCCTCGATTACCTCAAGTGCGTTTTTCTTTGATGTCAAAGGTGCAATAGTGTTAAGCGTTTCAACCAAACATTGATGAGGAAATTCAAATTCTTTTGGTTGCCATACATTCTGAAGCTTTTTTTCCCCAGAACGACTTCCTTCTTGGTTAAACTGATATGAGATTGAATAGAGGTGAATGAATATCCGAGGTTACATGCCAGAACGTGATAAAAGAGACCAGAGAAATACGCCATATCGTCCTGACCAGTGTTTTCTGGAGTTTGAGGCTGCACACTGGTCACCAACAAATTACGATATTTTTTTATTTGACTGCTCGTAAAACAGGCTCCATCAACCCATTTTAACCTGGACTAGATGTGCTGCATACTTGTCAAAATCATTGATCATAAATGCCAACAAAACTTTTCTAATAGGAACAATCAAATGCAATTGCTGCACTGCGGTACAAGTTTTCGAAGATGATCCAGAAAAAAGGTCGAAATTTTTGCCTCTAGGCAACAACTGTTTTGGCATCACGCTCACGTTGATATCATTTGTTTACTTGCAGTGCTTGATAAAACTGCCTACGATGTTAGTGCTCTGCGCCAAGATTTCACAAACTTCAAACAGCACGAGGTGTGTATTTCTGGTCATCTTTTAAAAATGGAAGTGTAATTTGTTATCAGTATTCTCAATCAATGCTGTAAAAATCATTATCAAACTAACGTGTGTATGGAGTTGATTGGAACTCGATTTATTTGCTGTTCGGCTTCCCAAGCTTCACGCCAGCAACACGCATGTGCGGCGGAGGTAAACATTATTAGTGATATTCTAGTAACACCCACTTTTTCGAATTGCAATTGTGACGTTTAATTTGCTATCTTTCGTTTGCACAATAGAACGCTTTCCGGACACTTTACATCTGCTTTTCTACAAATCCGTGCAGGAACTCCGCCTGCTCCTATCTGCAGGTTGTAGTGTGAGTGACCGATAATTTGACTTATTCTGTACCGTGTAGATCGCAGACATTCCACAGCAGCTGCATGAAAGAGCAAGTGGCGCTTCTCAACTTCTAACGCAATTGAAAACTGCAATGGAATCACTGGACGATGCAGAACTGAGACACACTTTTGCGAAACTTTTAGGTAAACAAAACAGCTTATTCAACTTATCCTGCCTAATTGATCGGCATTTCGTAGCATGCTGCGTCCCCAGCTCATTGCAGCTATTGTCCTCTGTGGTTCTTTCGTAGCGGGAAAGGGCGATGCGGTTCCAGCAAGAAAAAGCGCACTTGTCTGACTTTGCAATTATAATGAACGAAAAGCAAAAAAGATTGCTTCAGCACAAGACTTCGAAACTAGGGTAGAGATATTCAAGTAACTACTCTCCACGAGTGAGATAAACATCGGCGTCCGTAGGAATTTTTCCAAGGGGGAAGTCGACATTTTGCTTATTCTTTTCAGGTTGCTGACGATGCAATGCAAATGGGCGTTCGCATAGCATTTTGCCCTTCTTACACCACAAAGAAAAGGTTTCGGCAACAGTCGCAAAAATGCGCTTCGTTGGCAGCAATGATTCTTTTTCACTCACGCTGCTATGCTTCTTTTCACACCGCATAAAACTATGTGGCTTACCGTTACAGCAGTCAGTGTCTCGCTGCATTCACAGACGCCTATGTTCAACAGCCACATGCGGAAAAATGTCTACTGCCATAACTCGAAGTAAACCTTTGTTGCCATGTTATTGTTACGCAATAAAGACCTATATTAGAATAATCAACTGCCCAGTATCGCAGCCTGCCTCTGCAGGCAGCGGAGCGGTTTTAGTGAACTGCAAACTCATCACTGATTCTCTGCATGATATCAGAACAGTGAACCTGGCTCCTGCGTAAGTGTCATATCGGCAAATAAAACTGTCATTGCAAGAATTAAATCAATTAAGCTGTTGACATCAGGTTTTCAAGAAATTTGTGTTTCTTAATCCCAATTTCCATTGGGGCAACTCCCCGTTTTGACCCCCGCTACGGACGCCCATGGAGATAAGCAAGGAAACGATCGGCAAAATTGTAACAGGAAATCAATTTCACGTAACACTACGCATCGTCACTCCTGGAATCTTATTCATCTAGATTTGAATTGCTATCTCACATGTGGAGAGTAGTTACTTGAATACAGATATGTGCAAGTCTGAATCATGGCAAAAAGATGAAAGTAGAGCACAGCAACTTGATTCCTCGAAAGTTACAACAAACCTAGAGCTTTCAATAGTAGGAGACAAATAACTTGGTTTCGTAGCTAAGCTATACAGAATTACAGTTGTATGAATCATACAAAGATTGTTCACAATCTTCCTGCAAATTTGGGCATAGCGTGTAGCTTCAAAAAGAACAATACGTTGCAAAAATCTGGTACAGATGATTTGAAACAAATGAGTGTGTACTGCAAGTTGCAATGTTTGCAGAGCGCAGTGGTGCAGTGCGATGCAACAACGAAGTATGAGATAGTGCTGCAATGTACTGTTTCCTAAGCTGGACAAGCCACCAAAGTGCAGTTACCATTTCAGGACCAATGTTGCGGTAGTGTTTTTGTAAAAGTGAAACGCTGATGGATTGCCAGGTAGATCACACAACTGATTTTTGGTGAGAAAACTTGACATTGTCGTTTTGGGCGAAACATTAAGCCATGTCCATGTAAACCAGCAGTAAGGCAACTCGAGTATTCGTTTGAGTATCTAGTTTTACCCCAAAACATTTTGGTATGTTACGTCAATTCTCTGTATATTTTAAATCCAACTGCATGAATGAGTTCAGATTCCATCGGGTGCATTGGGACTTTAAATTTTGTGATGTTACTTTTCTTTTAACCCAACCGAATGCTTTTGTGAGATTGCTGCTTTAACTGTTTAGCGGTGACTAGTGTGATGGAAGGTGGTCGCGGGACCATCGCTTGCTTCGCACCAAACCTACCATTAAATGGACTATCAGATTTAAACTGGAGTTTTGACTGTGCACTTTCCGATCGAATTCGGAAAATTTTCATACCATGATATCAAGGTCTAATGCGCTTCAGGTAAATCCTAACGGCGCTCCAACGCCCTTATTACCTATCTGAAGTGCATTAAACCTTGATAAATACAAAGGCGCCAAAAGGGGCGCCCAGCCCTTGAAGAACGTTGCTGATACATCGTAATTTCGTTTGTTTGCCAATAACTGAAGGTGATGTCAGCGGCGCGCTCCCGCCCCGTTGCAGTCTAGCTTGTGGGTTGGCAGTGTGCTGCTCTTGTGTAAGCAAAACAAGCCTTACTTTGAAACGTCACTATCAACAGTGTTTTTGCAGGACGTACTGTATGCTACTGAGCGAAAGTTTCTCATTTCAGGCATCGCTTCTCCACGCTGTCTGTACCGAACATTTACAATTGAAAGTTCTTCTTCGGCTGACGTCATTGACAGTGGGGAGTACTTTGCTGATCCGGTGAG
>JGI24159J19872_10001774_pt1 | contig 24495 bp, 13 predicted proteins | sample Ectturendosymbi4_FD_19872 | JGI IMG/M metagenome (IMG submission 19872)
AGGTTTTGACAACATTTAGTTTGCTCATGAACCGCTCGTTATATTTTTGTTTCGCCAGTTTTATTTTGCGTTGAACTAGGTTTCTGGTTTTATTATATAGAGGTTTGTGGTTTATGTTTTTGGTTTTTAAGCCAGCGTTTGTAATAGCGAGATCTTTTTTGAATTAGAAGTCGGAGCTCGCGGGTAAACCAAGGCTTGCCTTTGTTAGACGGATAAACTATTTTTGTGGGAATAAAAGCTTGAAGCGTATGGTTTATGAAGTTTGTAATATTTGAAATTGCTGAATTAGCATTGGGAGAATGCATGATAATGAATTCCCAAGGGGTAACATGCAGTGCATTGTTCAAACCTAAAAAGTCCCCATTATTATAGTCCCACACAAAAAATTCATTTACATCTGGACAGTCACATTATTTCCATACTAAACTGTACAGATGCGGAAGCACGAAAGGTATAGGCTACGGCCCTGAAAACAGGAGCATAGGCTGTAACTACACTCTTGGCTATTATTGTGTTGTTTCATGTGCGGTGAGCAACGCAACGAATAATCTTCCTTTTGGACAGCTTCTGGAACAATCAAAGCGCAGTGTAATTTTTTCCAGAGACCAAAGCGTAGACTAGGTTTGAATAGTTATTCAGAGATTTAGCGGGTTTTGTGCTATGTGTTGGTAGTATCAGATCAATGCTTTTGCAATCTCACAATATTGCTTCAGCTTCAGTTGTGTGTAACAAGTTTGCAGACAAATGCATATCTTGCTACAAACTTGGGGCAAATGTCACGATAGATATGAACAACTCTTTTCAACAAAAGCTTATTACCGCCTCACGATGCATTTACTCAATAAACCGGATAAATTCGATAAAATTGTGTTTGGCTGTAGACGTTGAAACAAAGTAGCCTATATCAGGAATGCAAGCAGTCACTTGGAAAAACATGAAACACATGTCCCTGCGCGAAGGTTTTCTGAATGGGTTGTCATGGTGTGGGATTTAAACCAGAACCGCTCCCACATGCGTCGGAAAGGTTTTTCCAGAGGTAGCAAAAAAGATTTTCTAGGGGGAGCCAAAAGTGGCGAAATTTCATTTCACCCACTGGCAACTAACTACCTTTTTTGCTAAAAATGGAAAATGTCAATTTCAATTTCCAGGGGGGCCGAAGTCCCCCTGTCTCTCTTCCGACGCCCATTACCGTCACCAGAAAGTCATCAATAGGGGAGCTTTACATTTGTGCAGGAGGACTTAACATTCTGAAAATTTGATAAAATCTCCACTGATTTATATTGTTTCATATTTCAATTTGAAGGGGCTGAATTCACTAATGCTTCCACGTGGGACGGTACTGTTTCAAACGTCCCTTGTGCTGTTAATATTGAAATACAAGTACGTATTAAGTAATAATAAACAACAATCATCGAAACAAGTGGTTGAAAATGACAGGGCAAACAATTAATAAGGTTTTGCCTGGCGTTCTTCACAAGCAAATCATCTAAGAATTCATCAAAATTTGTTTCCCAAAGTTTGTTGCTTTTAATGCACCGAATGCTTAGTGTGGACCACCTCTCCTGGAACATTTAATTCATTTCTAATTCTTCTGAATCTTGAAAAAGACCTTTCTCTTGATCAGTTAGTGACCATCAAGCTAAGAAATAAGAGTCCTCATGGTTGCATAAAGTGTAGGTACCACTAATCCACCGCATCAGATTCAAATCCGCTTTTGTCATTTTCTTGCTGTTTCCTTATTCTCTGTCCCTTTGCGGTAGATGTGGTTGCCAATTGGCAAAGGGGCTTTTGCTTACTATTGGAGCTCATAAAGATCTTCTCTGATTTGCTTAGCATGGAAGGAGTACAAACTTGCGCAAGTAGCCTACTCAATAGCAATCTGATTTGTGAATGACTTTGCTAAAGAAAATTAAAATGGAAAAAATCACGTCTCAAAATAGCAAACAAGCTTTGTACGTTATAGAAACGCTAACAAAACTACTGCGTTGCTCAGAAGAGAAAACTTTGTTTTTATTGTAGGATACTGCTGCTCGCCCTACACATACTAGCTCCTATCTGCCTACTGCTGTACAACCTTAAACCTTTGATCAGGCCAGGTGCATTTCAAACACGAAAAGCCACAAGTTCTTTCGCCTGATTCACACGTAACCATAGATACGATACGATTCAGCAAACACAGGACGCAGCCAACATGCTTTGAATAGGACATCACTGGATCGGCATGCGGCTTGACCAACGGTCATTTTGAGATTCATGGAAACTCGTTGGAAGACGGTGACGTTATCAACACGACATCTGGTTAGGTGAATAAAACCACATTTCATGATAATTAAAACATCAATTTTTGGAGAATATTTATAGAACTGATCATATATCGGCAATTGACTCTATGCGTACCACAGTTTGTTTGAGGCTCCCTTGGATCTTGAGGCCCTAGGTTTAAACCTACATAGCCTATAGGCAAATCCGGTCCTGCGGTCACTGAATAGACTAAGAAGTGGCGTCGGCCGCTTTAATACATGCCTGTACCGCTGGGGCATGTTAGACACACCCAAATGCATCTGTGGCCATGAGCAGGAGTTGGCCAATTGTATAATCTTCGACTGTAACATCCTTCGCCCTCCGAACTGCCTGGAAGACCTGCAGTCCCCTAATATCAACAACATTAAATGGCTTGAGGACCTTGTGGATGTTGTTTGAACCGCTACTCACACTCAAGAAGAAGAACCGGTATTTTTCAATTTACTGCCGGTGATTCGACAAAACTTTCCAAAAACCAACAAAAAGTTGCTTGTCCCAAATTAATTCGAACATTACTGTAGAACCGGAATGTTAATATTTGAGTCGTGTTATCTACAGCAAAAAACATGCCTTCCGTCATGTACTGGAAGCATTTGTGTTTGCTCTTTTTAACTTTATCTGAAGGCTCCTTAAACTAAGCTGATGTTTCTGTCAAGAGCCACTAGCACCAAGTAGCACCATTTGTTGTATCGTTAAGTTCCATGATGGAAGGCAACTTTTTTGAGGTATAGTGTGTTGATGGCGCTTTATGACTACAGCGGTCTTGTGGCGCGTACACTGAAATTTACAAGGTCTGGTTTTGTTGCACTCGGTTTTGCCTTCAGGAGTTGATAGTCTTCGCAGCTCTTCCGCACACTGTGCGCCTGATAAGAAGGCTACAGCACCAATTTGCTAGTGTTTCCAATTCGGGGCAAAATTTTAAAACCCGGGTTTTGGGTACCTGAGAGAAAAAAAAACGGGAAAACCCGTTTTTTTTCGGTTTTGAAATGAATGCGATTCCTGAGCGATAAAACTCAATATCATTGTGAAATTATTACTGCTTGTCCCTGTGCAGTTTATTAGCGAATTATTATTAGTTAAAGACAGTTTTTCAATGATGTTTATAAGACTGACGCATGACAATCAATACACACGTTCAGTAGTCAGTCTGTTCCTGAGTTTTGTGACAAATAGTCCCGTGGCTGAAAAAGCCCTCTCTGGTTCCGCTGATTTGGTCTTGATTGTAATGAAGGCATGAAACAGTTTTTCAAGGTTATTTGACCTCTTCTTTGTAGCCTCAAAAAGACTCGTTTTCTTTTTCTCAGTTTGTAATCGGATTTCTTCCTGTGCCGGATTAGTTTTGTGGTATTCGCCCTCATGGAAAGTTAACGGAAGTGATATGCAAGAAGACTACGAAAAGCATTACAATTTAAAAGATTGGTTATCCTGCTTACCTGCTTTTACTATAGTTCCTTCATCCAACTTTTCTTAAACTTTCCAACATGCCAGGCCATGAAAAGATGCCATGAGCTTTCAGCGTATTTTGAACATACGTATATTCCAAGCAGACGACGGCCAGGACGCAGTGAACATTATAGTTCTGACATCTTTCCAGAGGAACGAGAGAATCATTTCGAAACTGTGTCTGAAGGGATTGCAACAACAACGAAGTTAGTCAAAGGTTGGCATTACCAAACATTACCGAATACATGCACTTTTTCATCGTTATCACGCAACATTATGGACTTTCATGAAAGGACTTGAAAAAGATATGCAGATGCAACTAAAAGCATTTTTACAAGGTCTATCCGGTTTGCAGCCATTTGCACCGAAGCGTCATCAAACACTAAAACAACGAGTCGAACATACAGTATCTCGATACTTGTTCAGTGTGATTTTAGCATACTTGCGTAGTATTGCGTATTTCTCGCACAAATAAAAACATGTAGAAATTTTTCAATGACTAATAAAGTGAATGGTTAATAATCTTTAAAGTGTTTAGTGATTAATTGCCCGTGATTAACTATCCAGTGATAAAAGATTAGTGATTTATCGTCACCAGTGTTTTCTCTAAGAAAATTCTACACTGAGCAAATGTTTGTTTTATTGCGTATGCAATTGCGCAGCGATGCAGACACATAACCAACGAAGTGTTTCAAGCGGTAAAAGGGCTAAGCGTTACATATACGATATTAAATTTGGAATGTCGCAAGTGCACAAGGATGAGATTTCACTGTGCAAATGATCTGGTGGTATTGCGCAGTTGCGCAGTTACCCACTTTAGAAGGGACACTTATCACCACGTGATTAAATGTCACCAAACCGTGTAAGTGATTAAATGTCTGCGTGATCAACTATCTAGTGGTTTCATGTCAGTGATTAATTGTCGCGTGATGAAATGACGAGTGATGAAAAGTCACCAAACCTTCGCTGCTACACAAGCGATCCTTAACATTTCTATATATGAACAGCCCTATAAACGTTCAGCGTTTACTAATTTTGATCTAAGCATCCATTCAAAGGCAACATCAAGGTACAGTGAAGCATCTGACTTCGTGCTATCAACATACAATTCAGGGACACACTGAGGTTAGATGGCGCCCGGGGCAAGAAATAATTTTGGCGCCCCCTGGGAACAAGTGTACTGTATTGAGGAAAGTGCTTGCGACATTTTTGGGCTTTTCGGCGCTCCCAGTAATTTTGTGCCCGGGGCATTGTGCCGCCCTTGCCCACCCTCGGTACATCCCTGATAAAATCTGAACAAAAGCAAACGCACATCGACTTTTGAATCATTGGGGTAAGCCTAATTCCGGAACACTATACAAGTTATAAAAATATAATGTATCAACCGATTTTCAGCAAAGATATTGTTAAATTCCAAAGTCTAGGGTTCAGGTAGCACTGCTGCAGCGGATCGAATAACAGATCGACTGTTACTCCTGTAGTAATGGATCGACTGTACATCAAGCAGAAGTAGTGTTGGAAGTAAAGTTGCCATACTAAACTAAAAGTTTGTCTCGTCACAGCCTTAGATTCAACACGATGGCAAGTAGTGATAGAGGTAGCGTATAAATGTTTTTTTTGAGCAAACCCTTAAGTCAAGTCAAGTCAAGTCATGTTTGCGCTGTAAGTAGTCAGCAGTAAAACAGTCCGCCTCTTCTTCCATTAAAATAAAATACTCACGTGAAGAAAACTTGTTTGTCCGATCTTGTCTTGTCTGCTTTATTAGGCCCGAAGAAAAATATCTTGGAATGTATTTCAAATTTAATCATTTTGCTTTGGGTAGATTTTTGTTGATGTTTCCATTTCAATCATTACCTTGCGCACTTCAAAACAACTTCTTCCATGGTGGTTGAAGTGACCCTGCGCACATGAACGTTACATCTGTCAGGTTTTTTTGTATGCCGGGAATCTCCGAATTTCGACAGATGGCAGGATGTGGTAGATGTGTTTTCAATTTTTAGCAACAGTAAAGGTATTATTGCCTAAATTGCTAGGTGCTTAAGGTTAACGTTAATGCGTTTGATGCTGCTGCAAGGCTATTTCTGTATCAAACTGAGAAAAGGAATCGATGACAATTTTTTAGGAAACAATGAAGTCCAAAGGTTTCACCCAAGAATCTTTTGAAAAGTTCGTTAGATTGAAACAAAAAACTAATGTGTATTTTCTTAAACACACCAGACGATCTTTTTCAGGGTTGTTCCTTCTAAAAGTTTCAGGTGTTCCTCCACATAAAGTGGCCGAGTTTCCTTTTAAGGTTTTGAAATGCTAAGTTAGACATCAAGCCGTAAAAAGTTTTGAGAGAAGCGAAAAAGTTTTTCATTTGGCGATGAATAGATCTTAAAAAGTTGTGTAACAACGAATAATTGCCCCTTAACTAGAGGTGTGCATGGACTGGATGTTAGATTTTTTTGGATCCGGACTCCGGCTGCTTCCAACGGGATCAGCAGTGAGAATGTCTTTCCTGCAGCCGGATCCGGACTGGATTTGGATTTTGTGTTTACTGAAAAAACGTTACTGTTTGTTTGCTTGAATTATACTTACCCGGATTAAAAAAGGAGTCGGATTGCTTGTGTCTAGTTGGTACCGGATCAGTATTGGATTGGGACTAAAAAAACAGAGCCCGCATACCTCTACTCTTAACTTGCATAGTTACAACTAGCTATTGCAATGATCGAAACAATTAAAAGAGGAAACAGACCAAGACACTAACCACTGGGAAATAGAATTCCATACCATTACGAAGCGGTTTATAATCCAACAAAATATTTTTCTTCAGATCTGGGTTTGCAGCGGTAGCAGGTAGTAGGAAACCTCAAGTTCGGAGAACATTGAAATAAGTTCATTCCTTAGTCGTTGTAGTTTTTCGCGAGTGTGGGATGAAGTTTACTTAGAGAGAGCCTTCCACAAATGACATAAAGTGGGTAAGATGAGAGTGAATGTAATTTTACAGAAATGGAAAACACGAAGGTGAAGTAAGTACATGTTGTTTTCTTATGGTAGTGAAACGAACCATGGGCGTCGGAAGGATTTTTTCCAAGGGCTGGCCAGTAGTGGATTTTTCCAGGGATAGCCAAAAAGATTTTTCTAGGGGGACCAAATGTGGTGAAATTTCTTTTTACCCACTCGAAAACAACAAAACAACCCTACCCCGTTTCCGACGCTGGCCCTGGAAAATACCGACCACAATAACCTCAATCGGCACCGCATCATGCTGGTTCTTTACATACTCGAAAGTCACAAACAAAGGTATTCTATAACATTTTGTATGGTCGCCGTTTCCTTTCCGCTTTTCGGCTTCATCCCTGCACAAAAACATTTTCGAATAAATTTGCAGGTGATAGTACAGGTGCATCACGTTTACTTTCCACACCATAGTAGTTTCAACTGTTTAGTGTTAGTGATCAGTAGAGGTAGACCTTAAAGCAGCACAAGTCACTGAAGCGCAGTGAGTACCACAAAGCTAAGTCCCACAAAATTACATAACACATGCCTGCAACAAGCTCCTCTCAATATTAAGTAACACAAGATTACATAAGGCGTGCTTCCAACAAGTTCCTCTGCAACAAGTTCTTTTCTAGAGACTGCGACAGCTTGTTTGACATAACCAGTCCAAAGTTGCTTGCTCAATGTAAAGTTCTTTCTAGAAATGGAAGATTTTATGTGTGACGTGGAAGAACGTTCCGGACAAATGAGAAGGCCAAAGTGAATGATAGGTTTTGCTTGTAAATGTTCCGCTTGGAATGATAGATGACATGGCGGAGTTGAAGACATGAATGCCTTCTTGGTCCCTTTGCAAAGCGTGTTTTTAAGTAAACTCTTCCTGCCAATAAAGACATAAAATGAAAGCTGATAGTGTCAGCAAAAGCAACGAAAAAAGTCACAAATGAACCCTTTTCTGCGAGCCACCTGTTTGTTAAGGAATGGCATCATAGGTCTGTTGATGCTTACCTAATGTTGAATTTGAGAAAGCAATTTTGTGCTTCTGCACACATTTTCAAACATTCGTCGTAAGGTGGGGTGAAAATTTTTCAGCACCAGATTTTCCAGCTACTGAAACATTTTCTAGCTGCAACTCTTCAGATATTGTAGAACCCCAAGAACGAACGGAGGAAAACGACGAAAATTTAGCTCTTTTTATGGTTAACGCGGTTGGCGAAACACTCAAAGTGTTAAAGTAATCCCAGTAGTGATGCTGATCCATCCGTACATGAAGTGATTTACGCAACAGAAAACATCTCTTAGCTGCACTGCACACATTGCGCGCGACGCGTGCTTGCTTGCACTCGTATTTAATATTTACTTTTAGGTTCTGCTTTGCTCCAACCAGTAAAGCTTGGTGACCGTACAGGCGGATGCTGAAGCTTGCAACATTGGCTTCTAACATTGCTACAAACCTACAAAACGTTCCTGAAAAGTTTGCTGCCTTTGCGCAAATACATTAACCAGAATGCTTTCCAAAATGCATGGGTTGACAGCATCTACTTCGAAGCTGACGAGTCAATGAATCTTTTCTCTACAGAGGCCCTGCAAAAAGATTTGCTAAGTTGGTGCTTGCCGTAATGTGATTTGGCTCTTCGTATTCCGAAAGGTTTTAGGCAATACTTAACAAATCAGGAAGACCAATCACAAAGATGATGACCAGTGCTGCAGTTGGTCGAGCAGTCCATTGCTGCCAGTGTGCATGTAAAAATTTTTGAATTTTAACCAAAACTCTCTTTTCACGTCACTGGACCAACTTTGACTGGTCTTCTCAAACTGTGGTGGAGAACTCAAGAACAGTATATAGTAAACACAGTAAACGATTTCTGCAAAGATGCAAAAATGATCAGCAGTATTTCAGAGTTTAATGAAACACTATGGGCTGGAACTGTATTTCTCATTTCGAACAAATGCCAATAGGACAAATATAAACACAGTATATGAAACACAAACGCAATTGAGAGTACAAGAGAAGATTGAAAACAAAAAACATTTTTACTGCAAATTGTCTCACAAAGCACTTCGTGACACATGTCAGGTTCAAAGTGGAGTTATGATGATGTTGGTTTGTTGTAATGCAGTGGTTATTGTGTAACATTCCATTTGACGTGGGCATGAATGCATGCTGATCCAACTTTGTGGATGATTAATCTTATCGCGGCAAATGTTTGTACCTTGTGCATTGCGTTGCTTGACTTGTTCGTGCTATGCTCTTATTGATTGCTTTATCATGAGAAATGTTTGCACTGCTCACAACACATTATCGTGTTTTTCTTGATTGCTGAAAGCTGTCAAACGTAATTTATATTCTGCGAACAGTTACTGCAAGATTACAATGTCTTAACAGAACGTGTTGCAGATCTGTTGGCGGTGTAGAAGCTGAAGTGAAGTTTCGTATTTTGGCTGACATACTTCACCATTTCGCTTAACCCCATATTTTTTTCTTTGTTTTTATGAAGGAATGCAATATACAACCAACAGCAGATTTTGTCAAGTGTTTATCAGGCAGATGCTTTAAAAGTTCATATTGGCAATTGTAATAAAACAGTGAACTCAAGAGTACTTGCAGATGTTAAGGAGTATCATGCAATTATGACGTATCACAACATTAAAACAAATATTAATAGCAAAACTTTGGCAATAGGCGAAGGTAGAGATGCTTCCTGTATCAGTCATTTATACGATGGTGAAATTTGGAAAAATACTGTGTCATCTTTAGGCATGTCACATTCCTCATTTTCATTACGAAACATTTCCCGTAAGGCAGGAGGAAACAATTAATTTTCACGTAATATATTTTGTTTGTCTTCCTCTTTAATGCAACAAATATTCGTTTGAACAGGTATATTATTTGGTAAATTTCATATACAATTTACTTAAACTATATGCTTTGAATATTATTTTATTTTTCATACTTCTGTGCTTCCCAATAACAAAACAATTCAAACATCTTGAAACTCTTTCGTAACGAATAAAAGAATAAATTGATGCCTGGATTTTAATTATACATGGCGTGTGGATATTGGAAATGGCAGCCAAGATGACTTAGTATTTAATATTGCGGACAATCGTAGCCAATTCTTCATTTTCCTGTTTTCAAAAGTTTTTTTCTCCTTGTTTACATAAATAGCTGCTTTCTATTGCCAGATGAAAAATTTATTAACCTCCTTTCTCATTAAAACTAGGTTACAGCAACGCGTCTGCGATTAGGGGTTGGAATAATTCATTGCTTTTGTCGTTTGTCCTTGATTTCCTTGACGTGAGTGTTGATTCTTGATGAAGTAGGATGCAACTGTTCCCAGCGTTTTCCATTGCGCTGGTGCTCAGCCTATCATTGCTTCAAACAGGTATGACGTATGTGTTTGTAGTGTTTCACAACTTGAGCAACAGAACCTAGAAGATGATTTTTGTGAAAAATTGGTTGTTTAGTTCAAACAATACAACATAGCCACATGGAATGTGCTCATATGCTTGAGAAGAGGTTTGCTTAGAACAGGGGTGGGGAACTATTTGCTATCACAGGCCACTTGAATTGTGGAATATCGCTTGCGGACCGCAAAAATTAAGTAATACTAGCTTGAGATTCTACCTTTATTTTTAAAAGGAAACTAAAGAGAGAGAACTACGTCAAGGAGCGAGAGTTGCTACCCTTTACTTACTGTATACGTTTGTGCTTGTCATGGAATTTCGTTTTGATGCGATGTTATGTTCTAACTTGGGTAAGAAAATTCTGATGGGGGCCATATTAAATGTTCACGCGGGCTACATTTGGCCCGTGGCCCGCAGGTTCCCCACCCTGGCTTAGAAGAATAAATATGTTACCAGCAATCCAACAATGCCAATGATTTGACTTGATTATTTTAAACTTGCTAACGCTGTTTCATCATGTGCTTGGAAACACTACTTTGAATTCAACTATTATCCAACCCAAAGAAATTTTGATCTTGTGGAAGTCCCAATGTGACCAAGACATAATGCAACAGTGCGTGCATCAAATGTTTTTAGGTTTATCCTTAATTTTGTTTCTTACATTTTTAATTACTTGACTGTTTATATAATATACTAATTTTTTGTGCGCATTTTCGTCGTTTTGCATTGCAGTTAGTGAAAGCAAAATTTTGTATTAGTAATGGTAACTCATGATGTGTTGTAAATCAACTGTTAGGTAACTAGCCCTCTGTTTTTGTAAGTTAGTTTTCTCGGAAATCACCCTGTTGTTTATCTTTGCATTACAGAACTGAAGACTTTAATGTTAAGGGATGCTGTAGTTTCAAAGAACATTTACGATATGGTCGCATTCATATTAAAGTGCAAAATATGATTGATATTTTTCATGTACTTTAAGCTAATTGGGTCTGTGGATATTATAACTGGGTATAATAAAAGATATAAGTTGTGAATACGTTTACTTGTCTGTGATGAAAATCTAAATCTATTTCATTGCAATTCTAACTTAAAAGAATATATGGCATCATGGGGGTAACATAGGGAAGATAAATAAGATAAATGCAGTTAAACGTTACAAACGACTGCCTGCGCTCAAACGTAAGTGGTTGAAAAAGAGACAAACGGTTTGCAAAACCACTGAAATGCAGAACTCTGAAAGCTGCACGACAACATGCTATGATTGATAAAGGTTGTTTTTTTGCTGCATCTTTTTCAACCTCATTCAAAATGCTTCACATTAACCTTTTTTCAAAACTTTTTGGCTGAATCAATTAAAAATAGTTCATCGGCAACGTGACAAAGAGTCCTGAACTTCTTATTATCTAACACCTTTCACGATTACAGGCTCATGCTTTAGTTGTTTATCATGACTTTAAGCTGTGCAAAGAAGCTTGAAATTACTAATATAACCACTACATAACACAGCACACACACTCGTCTTAATGTTGGAAACCTACCAGGCCAATGTCGGTGGACAAATTTCTAATTACCTGAATTTTTTAATATTACACTAAAGCAGTTATGTCCAACCCAAATGGCTTACTGAGCCAAAAATTATGTCACTATCTTAACCAGGGCCGCACATTTTATGACATATTAATGAGGGCCGCACGTTGAATGGCTTACTTTGATCTTAACAACTTAAATTCAGCCTAAGCTAATGGACTGAAAGCGTTCGAATTCTAACTACAATGTTAACAGACATGATAAAGTGGTCCTGAGAAATACCTGCATCAACAATGTCGACATCAAAATTATCAAAATAACGACAGGTTTTCAGTATGTAGGATACGTTTACTACAGTGCAAACCTAAACTGGGCCGACTGGGCCCGAAAAAACGTCGATTGGGCCGCATGCAGCCGACGCGCCGCAAGTTGTACAAAGCTGCACTAAAGACAAAAGTAAATGGATTAATGCAAATCTGGCAAAATATTAAAACCGTTAAATTATTTCAAATTTTTGTAATTAGAACTGGAAATTTTGTGACATGGGTGACCCATTTTATTGTACTGCAACAAAAATATGTTTGCTTTGCCTGAGGTGCATTAGATTGGTGTTTAAATGAGAGTATGTTTCAAACTTTTTGCTAAAACGGTGACAAGAATGTTGTAATATGTCAACTTTTTACATTTTTCACTTAAACAGAAGCGCAAAGCTGCTCACCGGGATGGGCTTTATACAACAACAAATGTTGGTATTTTTCGATGCAAGAACTTGGGCAAACGGCAAAGATGACGTGGAACGAAGCTGAGTCATGGTGTCAACAAAATTACGGACACTTAGCAAGTTATGCAAATGCTGATGAAAGGGTAATTTGTTTCGTGTTGGTTCACGGCTACAGAAGAATATGCTTTTATTCTTTTTACTGTTGGTTCATTTCAATGAACCACACCACTAAACACATCTCGAAAAACCTTTATTTTTATAGTATGTGCATAATATCGCAACAAGTTACATTTTTAGCTTTTGGTGTTTACAGAAGACTCGCTACCACAAGTCAATATCGTCCTACATTTCATATTCTTGTGCATACTTCAAGTTAACTGTATTCTTCCCATAGTGGCCTTCTTTTGTTAGTAATAGACCTAGTCAAAACGTCCACTGAACTTTAAACATTTGCTAGGAATATTTGGTCACTGGAAATCAGTTTGTGTTTGTAGAATAATGTGGAGAACATATTTGTCGGCAGGATTGGGCATATTACGAGCATTTAGATCAATGGGATGACACCCAGTGGTGGATTGGTTTAACCGACTCTGGTGAGGAAAGTATATTCCAGTGGATAGACAAGACTCCTTATGACTCTTCCATAGAGTACGTTGGGTTATGAAAAGCATTTTCCAATTTGGGTGCATATAAATACTAAAATTGCGATTTTGATACATTTGTTGTTTTTTTACTAGGCTATATTTGATAATTCCCGCTACTGAGAGTTTGAAAAAACCAATGATATAATTTTATTCGTTTGATGCGAGTGACCATTGAATACTGCCCAGCTTAGCATTTTAATGTTGGAAACTATCTGTTTACCATCAAATTCATGCCAGGTTTTGAAGCCTCATTTCCGTGTTGCTTGGTGCTGCAACGCAAACAATCACTTCCTTTAATTAATGGCAAACCAAAGGCGCGATTGTATGACTACGAGGCCCAGTTGGGTTAGTAGCACAAAAGCCAGATCGCCAGTGACAAGACTGGTATGTTTAAATTTTAGCGGCAAGGGTAAAACCTATTGAAAAAAATTTGTTCCTTGTAACTGACCGATGTTTGTTATGCTGGGTCTTTCAGACAGTGGAAAGTCGGCGAGCCAAACAACGGCGATAATAACGAAGATTGCGTTGAAGTGTGGGTAGATCTTCCGCTATACAAAGGCACGTGGAACGACGATATGTGCGACAAACAAAATGCTTTTATTTGTAAAAGAGATACTGGTAAGTTGGAACGCTTGAAATTTGTACATTCAACGAAAGACTCTAAAAAAGGTCAAAGAAGACAAGACAGAACACAACGCTTGTGATAACCGAGTCTCCCATTTTAACACTTTCTCCTGAATCGCGAAAAAGTAGATGTTGCTGAGACCATCACGGTTTTGGTTAAAATACCTCGGCAGTCGTGTAATAAATCATTTTACAAAAGAATCTAAGAACCACAATCAAGTAATGCTTAAATGCAATGCATTTTCTCCAGTCAGACAAGAAATATATTAACTCAGAGCTTTGTACGATTTAAATGAAAACCGTACCGTGCGTTAATCCTCACGGCATTGATTACTTATGTTTGTTAATGCAATGCGTTTTAACGCAGGACTTTTTACTTTGTTGCTGAAAAAGTCACACAGAAATAAATTCTCCAAAATAAAGTTTTGACAGTTGTGGCTGAATGCACGTATGATTTTAGATTTGAAAGAGCTCTACAGTATGTGAGAAGATTTCAAAAGCTCTGCATATTTGAAGCCATAATATTTGTGTAAAAACTATTTTCGAAGTACGCTTGCTGGATTTATTTATATTTTTGTATCTGATGCTTCCCTTGTTTCAAACTCTGTCATGCGCTTGTAGAACTTTCTTTTGGAAAGGTGTTGTTGTTACTGGCAACATTAACTCGAAAATGAACAGCTTACTGCTTCAAATAATTTTTTAATTCCACGTCTTCACAGTTGGATACTGTCGTTTCATTTTTTAAAAATAATTTCAATTTTGTTGAGAAACACACAACGCCTTTAAAAACACATACCTTGGTGCGACTAGACACCAAGTATTACGAAGTTAAATGCAGCAAATTACAACGTGCTTCATAACACTGAAACGGAAAAAATAATGCAAGATATTCTAACGATATTAAAACATTCATCATTGGACTTATGAAGATATTCGGGAATCTCTTTGAGGAAAATCACAATTTATTCTACTTAAATAGCAAGAATAATATACGGAGTGTTGCAAGTTGACGCCATTAGAAAGATCATCAAATAGTCAACATTGTAACTGCGTTAAGCAGAACTTGATAAGATCCACAGTTTTTTTGGTCTGTTGGTTTGGTGACTTTTCATCACGCGTCATTTCATCACGCGACAATTAATCACTACCCTTTAACCACTAGATAGTTAATCACGCATACAATTACCACTCAATCACTTACACGGTTTCTTGACATTTAATCACGTGACGATTGATCACGCGACACTTAATCACTAGACAGTTAATCACTAGACAGTTAATCACTAGACAGTTAATCACTACGTTATAACTTGGCTTTTTTCATTTATACAACTACACAATACTACGCAAAGCCTTAAACCTAAAGCGTTTCAACCTAAAGCCCCAACCAAAATCTGAGCTCTAGAGCCCAACAATAACAATGCGTATATGATTGCGTAGTTTATACTTGTGCATTCAGTGCAAACACAATGGATAAAATTGGCTGCCTATTAAACTAAAGCCACAAGGCATGGCCTTGCCGAACATAAACTATATACGTTCCGGTCAGATATTTCACTTTAATGATGCCACAAAGTTTTCGAAATCCATTCAAAGTGGTTAAGTCCGAATTTAAAATCTTCAATCAAACTAAAAAATCAACGGTTTGGCTTTTCTTGCAGTAAATGAATAATATCTGAAGAGCACATACGAGTATATCACAGTTTTTTAATCAGTGACAAATATTCATGTTTGTGTTAGTAGCGTTCCAAAAGTCACCTTAACCTGTGGTGTTTATGCGAACTTCAACCAGCACTGCCAAACATGGCAAAAACCCGTGAAGTTTACTGCCAAACAATGCTTCGTGCGTAAGCGTAGGATCTAAACTTTACTTTGATGAGGTGCTGTCAGAAAAGAAGCAACATCAAACACGCCAAATTTCACTGATTGTTTGACTGGAAACCGTTGATCATGCTTGCAAACGGTGGTGATGTTGCAAAGCACACAGTAAAGTCATCATAACTAGAGTTCCTGCATTGAAAAAGATTTATTTAAACAGGATTTTTATACAATGTACACATGTTTATTGAAAGAAAAGCTTTGTTCAAAACTTAGATCATATTCTAATTGCAAACAACTACATAAAACTAGGGTAAACACTCATTTGTTGAAAATAATTTATTCTTATTCACTTGCGCCCAAACAGATGTGAAACACTCCGCTGGTGTCGAGAAGGTGTTTGCATAGCCGGTTGGCAGTCAGCTGCGACAGATTCCATCAGTATTGCTTTCACGTCTGACAATTAAGGTGGAAGCACGTGACATCAAGTGGTAAAGCTTACCCGATAACAAGTTACTTAACAATAATAAGTAACAGAAACCGAGTAAAATCACTATTTTGCAAGCGAAAAATAGTGGAATTTGTACGAAAAAAATAGTGGAAACTATTTAATTTAAGAAAACTGGAGAAGTGGCCAATTCCCATGTTTATTAATTAAAACTTATATCGGCGGCAAATGAAAGTTTAACCTGCAGTACGGCGTGTAACGTGCATAGCGTGGCATGTCTTTTATATGATGCAGCTTTTTCATCGCTGAACGTACCCTTGAATTCAAGGTTACCAAATTCTTGCAAATCGCGGAAATAAAATTGTATTATTTGACTATTGCCGCAATTCTGGTTTGCAAGTGTTCCTACTTCTAGTAGTTTAGTGAAATTCTTGATCTGTGGGCAGAAAATATCAAGCCGCAACTAACCTGACAAACATTGGCTAATATCATTTGAGAAAAGATTCCCCGTTTCCTGATGCAAAACGAGAATGTAATGTTTTATTCAATCTCGATGTAGATTGGAACATTAGGGTAGTATAAATTTTATCTAATGCCAGGATGACAAGACGTGAAGCCAATTTTTGTTACGTAAAGCACTTCTCGTTTGCTGTTACCAGACAAACGTAAAAAATTTAGATTAAACTACCGCTATTTAAATTAAACTAGCTTACAATGCAATAAATTCGATTTGCACAGGCAAACAGAGTGCCGTGTGTTTGATTGACTGCAAATACAGACATCCGCGGCTGTTTCAATATATTGTTAATTTCCCGCCAAGAAGCTATAATTGCAATACAATTTCTTCAAATAAAATCTAAAGTTCTAGCCTATCTTTTTCACCTCACTTAGATTGTGAGGATGAATTTGCATTCTCAAGTAATCTCTCTTTCATGTGGAGAGTAGGTTCCCTACCTTTTAATGTGAGGACAGCAGAGCCTCATGCTGGTAGATGCTTTGCTTACTCGACAACTCTCCTAACCAAACTGACTAACATGGCATTCGGCGGTGCAGGTGTGAGGTTAAGACAGGGCAACAAGGTTCAAAGTCAACATACGTCACGCAACGAACTGTATTTAACGCGCTACTATTTTGTGAAACAAAGCGACCAGTCAAATTATTTTTTGGCCGAAGTTTGAAAGCGAGACACGTAAATTTATGCCGTGCACAAGTGGGCGTTAATGAGTTAATAAACTAAATTTAATCGAGAGAGCGGAATCGCGAGTGAATACGTTGAGCGGTCGACCAGGCAACCTTAGCTTATCTACAACGCAAAAAGTATTTCATTCTTCGGCGCATAAATATTTTGTTGAATCACTCCCATTTAAACGGTGTCAGATCCCTGGCCTCCCAAATGTTGGATTGCGATGTTGCGTGGGCTTCATATGCACTACGCGTAGAGCCATCGGCGTACTTCCAAGGCTTATCATATGTGATGGAATTATCAAGATCTTGTTGATGCAAATGCTTGTTTAGATGGCCTTGGTATCATAAGGACAGCTGTGTGTAATGTCGTGAATGCATGCTGTTGCTGCACACACCTAAGATATTTCCTGCTTTTCTCACTAGTTGAAAGACAAAGTTGCGAACATTAAAGACCTCACGTCTTGCAACACTTACTGTTTTCGCAATCAATTTTTTAACAGCAATTAAAATCCAGCGATGGTATAAGTAACCACAACCAAAGTACAGGAAGGACGTTTTAACTAAATTGTTATCATTTGAGATGTATATATCTTAGTGTCAACAAACAGACGTAATTTTGTTACGATAGCAACGCGGAAGCAAGCACTGCTAGGATATACACTTCCATCCATGACGTTTGAAAAAGTCTAAAGTGTCCGGTCGAGGCGCCCAAGTCTTTGTCAAATCCACCCCAGCGCCATCATGCGTAAACACATGTTGTGCGCCGCAACGCAGAAATGCGATATGCAAAGCAGACAGTTCACAAAAATAAAAACAAGCAAACGAAGCATTACACTCCCGGAGGCGACAGATGTAACCACAAAAAGGCATTTCTGTCCAGAATGCAGCTCTTCCAGAAGAAATTAGTCTTTTTCCCAGAATTTGTGAGAACTCTTTGTATGAAATAATTTTGGTTGTAAGTGAATCTGCTTAATCTGCAAATCTGCTCAGGCATACGAAATTGCATAGGTTTAATGTTTAGGCAGATTTATTCATAAAACTTGGATGGAAGAATTTAAACATATGTGGATTTTGAAACGATTGCACAGTTTTTTGACCATTTCGGTCTTGCTCTTACTACGCACTTTCTGGGGATTTGCAAATATATTTTCCAAACTGTTTGGACCATTTTTTTTTGGTTGTCATCCAGTTCCTTCAGCTCTACATAAAAAAACTCCATCTCGAAATTTTGTGTCATTTACAAATCTGTGTTAATTGCAGATAATGAATTTGTGGAATTATCCAACAAACGCACGCTTCAAAGTATGTTTCGTGTTCGAGCCCATCCTGCCAGGCAAATTGCTTTTCCTGTTGACGTGAATGCCATTTCGATACCTGAAAAGATAAACCCGTGAACCATAAACAAAAAGTTTTGATTAGTTTTTACGCATGCCCGTAAAATTTGAGATCGTTTGAAAGAAATTGGTAACTTTTATAAACTACATAAAGGCAACGATATTTTTGCAAGCCCGTACACCTCGTGTTGATCTGATGTTGCTACAAACGTAAAAACTGCTGTAACGGCATAGCATTAAACGTGAATTTAGCAACAATCAACATTACAATCTTAGAGAAGTAGTCTGAACATCGTCTGTTTGCGTGATACACTCAAACTCACTGCAGTGTAGGGTATATAAAAAATTGAGGGCACTGGCGGTTCCCAAAAAATGTGGCTGAACTGTATTCACATTTTTTAGTGAGAATGCTCAACGTTGTAGTTTTATACATATTTATGCGATCTTACTCATTGTTACTTTGTTATTAGATAGCATTTTCAAGCCTAAAATTTGCACATTTCAGATACTTATACAGAAATACATACATATGTTGTACGATTGTTGCTTTTAAATCTCTTGCACAATTTTGAGTTACAAAATGACAAGTAACACTAAGGCTTACGTCGGCAGCATATAACATTGTCTGCCAGTGCAAAGAAATTTTGCCCAACATCTACGCTCAGCATTCGTTTCTGATAACTACAACTATTCAAAATCAGGAAAAGACACTGCATATTTTAGAACCATAACCTCCTGCTCCAGTTTCATCGTAATCGACAATAAAGTACATCGTAACTAACAATAAATGTACTTTGCGTCTCGAATAAATCTTACCTGAGTGGGTCAAATATTGCTTTTGAATTGTTATACTTTATGGAACTTTAGTATTTAGCTGGAACGACATTTTCATCACAGTGCTGTGTTAGCGCTTATTGGAGGAGATTGTAAAAAGGTTTACGAGATTTTATGGTTACGGTAAACTTCATAACAAAGTTGTTTTGCCTCCGAATAACCATTATGTTCTCCTTGCGAAAATCTGCCAGAAAAGTTTAAAGAAAGAGCGCACATATTTACTCATGTTTTCAGTCTGACAGAGAGGAAAAAAATCCCACGCAAGATATACCACGAAAACCAAACTTGACATATATCAAAACATTTGACCCTAGTTAGCCACCCACTTTCAAGCAAGAATTGCTGCTTAGCAGCCATATGTCTGTCGAAAACATTTTCAAGGTTGTGGGATTAGTAAGTTTTTCTGCTTACCTAAGGTGAAAATTATATTTAAAGAACTTTAAACCAACTTTTCAAAGGAACATTCGACGTCTGTCCAATCGGTTGGAAAAATTACGATGATTCTTGCTACAAGATGTCTAGTACAGAACAGATTTGGCAAGACGCTGACATTGATTGCATGTAAGTAATCTGGTAAAAAATCTTAGCATGAATTTGAAACTTCTGTGAACAACTTGAAATTACAAAAACTTATTCTCGCACAAGTTAACGCCTTCTGCTATCCATGTCGCTAATCCGTGAAGCTATTGAAACTTATTATTACGTTTTACGTTCGCCGAGATAAATGTAAATTAAAAGCACTAAAGAAATAGAAACACAAAATGTTGGCAATGTGAAAAATGTCAGTGCGCAACTGGCTTACTTCAAGTGATTTTCCTCTGTAACAATATGACCCATATCTCCAGGAAAGATATCTTCAGCTCCAAGCAATTGCGCACAATAATTGCATTGTAATAGTTAAATTAAGCAAACCTTTACCGATATGAGTAAACAACGAGCTGGTAATTGGTATAGGAAACATTTTCAAAACTATTCAATTGTGTGTATTTTGCAACCGCTATTTTCCGTTGTGCCTGAATGAACCTTTATTTGTTTTTGACCATAATAGTGATAAACCTCATGTTGTGTTCCAGAGCTCAAGGAGGTTACTTGGTTGCCATAACATCTTCCAGCGAACAAAGCAACGTTCAGGCTTTTGTAGCAAGTCAAGGAACTGGCGTCAATGTGTGGACAGGGTTGTCGGACACGGTCAGTTTTTGGTGATATGTTAATATTTACTGAATCAGAACCACAGCATACTGGAAAAAGCTTGAATGAATGTTTCAGGAAAAAAATAGTCTTTAAAATTTGCTCTAAGTCAATTTGTTGCTTTCAAAGACAGTTCTAACCACCTAAAGTTTATCCACTTTGTACTTGCTCTCAGCAAGTAGCAAGACTGCACGTAAAAGTGTTACCTCTAATTATGGCAGGGTTTTCCAAACGTTTTGGACCTCGGTCACTCATTTGTGAATGTTTTTTCCAAAATATATTCTTACGTCGCGTCAGTTTTTACGCCCAGCCGGCGTGGGAGGATAACATAAAACAAAGAATAAATGATTTTGAATAATGCTTCAATGCAAAAATTGACAGCAACATTGAGATGGTTAGGTTTGATTCTCGGTGCAAAACTCATCAATTATTATTAAGGCCATGTGTAACAGCCAAACTCGTACGTCATAATCTACCGGACTTGTATTTAGTCTTTAGATTTGTAAGAGCTGAAAACGCTGTCTCAGGCATGTAGGTAGTGGAAAAAAAACGATACAATTCTAGTTGCTTTACGTAAGAGCAATGGATATTGGCCTTCAAGACTTAGCCAGAAAGATGAAAGAACTGTTGGAATGAAACTAATCATCAAATTTCGATCAAATGACAATTCTTCTGATTATTCTTCTTCACGTCCAAAGATAATATTTTTTGCAACAACAATACGGTTAAAACTCCAATTTGAATTCTCATGTCTCTTTGCGAAAATACTTCTTAAAATGTCCAGAAAGCAAATTCAAATGCTTATTTTAAAGTTCGAATCGCCATCGTAATTATTTGCGACAGCGTGCGTACTTTGCAATGAATATGCTAAATTTCTTTGTTTTTTACTATATTTTTACGGACCGGCTGTGCTGTTGTTGTGGACCCCATTTTGGGAGACACTGACAGAGACCTAGGCAGCCCAATACGATAGAGAGCTGGAGGGCTTTCCTGACTGTCAGTTTTTCAAAACTTTGTAATCGCACCGAATTGAGTCGCCGCGGTGGCGGCTCGCATGTATGCACTGCCGAACTGGAGCATCCCTATTTTCACGCAATATTTCGTTTTCAGATAGTTTACTGTTATACTTTCATATTTAGTTTTGCATGCACAAGACATGCTGACCGTGCCTTACCAGCAAAAACCGTTTGGCACAAGGCTAAATATTAGGAATCTATTTGGTTTTGTATGGAAAACACTGTAAATGACGAAAACCTGGAGCTGTAAGTGTGAGACAGAGATGAACATGGATTTTGATTTGGATATTAATCTTGCCGGATTTTAGTTTTTTGATGGATTTGTAATGGATTTTGTAATTTCAGCTTTACCGGATTTTCCTTCAGTGGAATTTCTCACATCTGCCAGGATTGTACAATATTGAGAATTGTTTATGATCAGTGATACAAGTATGCATGATTGCAATACGTTAGGGCTAAAGTAATACCTACTGCCGAAGAGCATTTAGCACAGCACATCATTATTTGTAGATTAGTGCTGATGAGTCGCCTGTGCTGGATACTTGTTATTCTTCATGGTTTAATATCTAACAAGCTATGCAGCAAACATAGCTCAAGTTAGATTTTTGTTGACTAAATTTTGAAATGCCTAAAACTTATGCAAGTCACGTGGTTTGGGTTTGAAAGAGGGAAGCATAAGTTGACTTGAAATAGTTTCTTGGATGCCAGGGTTTTAGATCTAAACTGGGTTTGGATTTTAATATTTTCAGTTTGCGGATTTGTATTGGATTTGAAATAAAATTGTTGGATAGGATTTGGAATTGAGAAACAGTTCATCTTTGCTGTGAGCGCTCACAGGGTCGCCGATGCTGCATAAAAGTATAGGAAGGGTTGTGGCTTGTCGATCAAGCACAGTTGACCTGGAAGAGTAAGCCTTCAGCTGTGGATTTGCAGCGCCGGGCTGGCAAGTGCGGAAGCAATGTTGTTCATGTCGTAGAGCATTGGCAGACAGCAGTACCGTGGTTTTCATTCTAATGCTGGTGAGAGGCTGTGTAATTAAACTGTAGACCCTCAAGCTTACAGAGCGCCGTGGTATGACACGTTATGTTAAAGTGGAGTGAGTCTTACCTGCAGTGATTACGTTTGGTAGGCATTTTTATTTTAGACAGGGGAAAGTTAAAGTGATCTGCAAAAGTAGACGATATCTCAATTGTCATGTGTGAAAAAGTTTAAAGCGGGGCTGCACAATATTTTCGCTATTGCCGGTAGCATTACATTTATTTTTATAAACTATGGCCGCCAATGAGCTCAAGTCACTTTCCTCATGTTTGCATTGCTTCTTTTCTGCTTCCACACACTGTGCCTAGCATGATCTTTCACATCTGTTTGGCCGTCTTTCCACTGAGTATCCGTATACAGTAGAGACAAAAAGTTTTTCAATGCACGGCCGCATAAGTTTTTGTTGACGGTCATATGTTGTACATCCCTGCTTTAAGATACCAGTACCTCACCAGTCATGCATCCCATAGCATTTCACTGCAGCATAGTAATATTCAAAAGTCACATACCTGGTTCGTAGAATGAGAGATGTCAACGTCATGACAATCCACGCCGCCAAGGAAAATGTGGTGTTGCTTAGTTTTATAAAATCGATTTTAGGAAAAGTTGCAGCACCTCCTCAAGTCTTAGTTACTGGCCGCCAGTGAATAGTTGTAAAACAGACAATACATTTCTGTAAAAGTACGTTTCCATGTTTGTTACTGTATAGTTACAAAGGTAAAATCATGTTCAAGTTTGTTTTTAAACAAGGAAAGCAATTTCGGAGACCTTCCAATAAATTTGATTAAACTGTTTGTATAACCTGTTGCTCGTGGTTGGCTGGCAACTTCCGTAATGGCAGCAATGTGAAGATTCCCGTTAACTCTGCAGTTGCTACGCTCGATTGGTTTTATGTCATTGTACTGTTTTTTAAACTTCAATATGTTTAGGTTGATAAGCTATGAAAAGCAGAAAAGAACTGTTCAAAGGTATTTTTATGAGGTTAGAAAGAAATACCAAAAGCAAGAGAGCAATATCAGGAGGGAGAATATTGTGAAAACTTGGATTTGTATCTTTGAAGCTGCAAGAAATGTGTACCACTGGAAGTATCCTGAACGAAAATCATTTGAACGTTTGCTAACAATTAAATTGTACATCAGTTTTTGAAGATTGATTTTGCGTATTGTGTTTATCTATAGTTTATATCCACAATTTTCGCAGTTTACATACTTTTATTACTGCACTTTTTGGCGGTATCCCGATCAGATGGTGCAGTAGTACATATGCAAAAAGATGATTATAGTGTCAACCGCAGTATTCCCAGTTTTGTGATCACGTAGCACTTTAAATCCCATATATTCGTCATGTACTCACGACCCTATTCCATAAAAATCACAATTCCAACTTTATACGTTTTTTGAAGGACAATCCAGGTACTTTGCAGTGGAGCGATCACGAGACTGTTTCCTACAAAAACTACCTCACAGGTCAACCAACCAGCCCGTAAGTTTTGTGAGTGTTTTCCTTCAACTTATACAATTAAATATTAAACTCTTTCATTCTGAAGGTAACTTTGGCCATTTTCACAAAAGGTTTTGGTGACATCAAAACTTCACGAAAAAGGAGAAACATTCAGAGAAAAATTAAAAAGTGGCGTTTTGAAGAAACAAAAACGATCTTTCGCAATATATGCTAAAACTACTTTTCTTCTTTAGTTCATGCAAGCCTGCATTGCTTTGCTTAAGGTAACTGGGGCTGAACTTCATTGCACCAATTTGTTCAAATGTCCCCTTATTTTCTGATTTTTGAGCAAGAGCTCAACTAGGTGGTTGCGCTGATACTTCGTGTGTGTTCAGCTTTTATTGCTGCATTTTTCTCGCGTTGTCCATTATTTATGTAACATGTCCAGGCAGAGTTTGTGCTTGCACGTTTTATCTAACCTACCTATCTAGCGCTAAGATCGGGTTTTTCCAACCAACCATCACTGTTAACAAGCAAATACTTGTACGTC
>JGI24159J19872_10001776_pt1 | contig 24490 bp, 15 predicted proteins | sample Ectturendosymbi4_FD_19872 | JGI IMG/M metagenome (IMG submission 19872)
GCTCCGGAAACGTCCCAGTAAGCCTGGGTAATGGTGAGAATGTAATTTAGCCAAAATGTGTGTGGTTATTAACCGTGTTTGTTAAAAAAAGTTACCTGAGAAGTTGGGTCTTCTCTGCTATGCAGTCAGTACACATCCGGATGAACTTGTCCTTGAGCCCCCCCCTAAAAAAATCCTGGATCCGCCTATGCCTCTGACACCTTGGTGCAAAACGTTTTACTAGTTATTTGATTTCTACCCTTGTTCCATTGGCACTAAAAGTGCCTATGAAATCACGCTTACGGTGTGATTTAAGGTGCCAAACAGTCGTTACCATTGCAGTTAGGATTCGAACGCTTTAAGTACACTAACTCAAACTAATTTTAGCTTGCTGGGATCAAAGTAAGTCATTCGATGTGCGGCCCTCATTAATATGTCATTCAATATGCGACCGTGGTTAAGATAGTGACATAATTTTTGGCCCAGTAAGCAACTTCGACTGGACATAGCTGCTCGAAATACTGCTGTTTTTTTCCACAGAATAAGAAAAGATGATATTATTTGGCAGTGGCGGATCCAAGTGGGGCCGATTGGGGCGATCGCTCCCATGAAACCTACGAAACAAACTTTATTCACCATAGTGTTGTACAATTTGGAAAACAACATTCGCGACATAATGCTAGTTTATCGTCCGTTGTTTTGTCACAGCAGTGTTACGAAATACACTTCACCTTTCATACAGTATAGAAGCTGTTATGAGACTTGACTACCAAATGTTACTGAAATCGCCCCTAACCTTACTGGCTGGATCGGCCCGTGCAATTTGGTGACAGTGTATTCGGCCCGTGCAATTTGGTGGAAACCATTAGCTAGACATTTCATGTTTCATTTTGGTACAGATTTCGTCTGAACGAATCAACTACTTGGATTGCTCAGCAGGTGTTTGCACAATTTCCAACTCTGTATTGAAATAAAACAAGCCTGCGCAAGCCGCATTCTGTTTGTGTCTCATTACTTGATAACAATCTGTTATAAAGAAAAACTTGGAAAACACGTAGGCTTCTGAGAAACGATGAATGGTTTTGCGCATGAACTGATGGTATTGATCGATATTACAGCCGAGCTGCAAATATGGCCCAAAGAGAGTTTAGTTGCATCAAAAGTTTCCAGGTTAATAAAGATTTTCATGTGTAAGCCAAAGATTACTTCAGTGCAAATTAAGGAAACTGCTTTGAGGAACCTATCCTATTTCGGCTTTTAGTCGAACCTGATCAAAGCAGTATGGTTTACCAATTGTCCATGATTAATCGAACGTGGTGTATAGTGTAAATGCTGGAGAATTCACACCATGGCTGAGCTTTACCTGAGGTTCAAGCTCTTGTGTGGAAGTTGGTGATAATGAAACACAAACTTGTGCATACGCGCTTGTAATCACTAACCAAAGGTGAGACAAGGAGTAACGCTTATCACAGCTGTTTCTGACGCACAAGCTTGCTGCATCCCACCTAATGATGATGCAAACTTCATTTCAAAACCATCACAAACATTCCTTTCCGATAACTCTGGCATGCTACAAATACTGTATATTTTACCGTTCACTGCAGCATCAGCCGTAACTTTAAATGAACATCGTAAATTTTTGTTTTGTACAGTTTTAAAACCAAATGCGTGAATATGACGGTGATATACCTTTTGCATGCCTGGAAGCTCAAACCTTGGCTAAGAAGCAATCCAGTTTCAAGGTCTTTTTTATCATGCAGTTAGGTCATAGATACTGTTTAGCAAGAACAGCATTCATGTTAGATATTTAGTTGTGATGAATCGGTTCAACCACAATTTCGTGGAGCCTCAAGGTTTTCATCAATGATTTCACATTACCTTGTCGGCGGGCAAAAAACAGTTTTGTCAAGCAGTCAGACTCCGACCTGTACAAAAAGTGTACAGTATATAGTCTGAAAGTGTTGCAACCTTCATTTGATGTTAATTGCCACCCTATCCTGCTGTAAATTTGAACTCATTCAACCGCAACGGGAAGAGTTATCAGGAAAGCCTAACGTTAGTAGGAAAATGCTTTTTTGTAAGCGCTGAGGGCATTGACATTGCCATTACTTAAAAATAACTTACTACCTGTAAAATACTGTGCATTTGACTGAAATAAAACTAAATTGAATTTTTCCCAATGTATTTGATTTTGTTATTTTCACATTAATGGATTAAAAAAACTTTAACCGTTTACGCCAGAATGGCTTGATCAGCAGTTCCCAAACTTTTTGCAGTGCGACCCAAATCTGAGTTTGGTGAAATCCTCGCGACCCAAGCCTCAAATAACGTAAGAAAAAATACTTGTTGTATAGATCAGGGGTTCCCAACCTGGGGTACATGTACCCCGAGGGGTACAATTGCCTATCCAAAGGGGTACATTTAAAGTTAGCGATGGAAGACAGAATATATTTACATATTATTTATTTCCAAATATTTATACATATATCAGTGTATATTATTTTCAAAAATCATTGTATGCTTTATTGTTAAATATATCTATGAATAATAATGACAAAATACTTTGTCATAAGATTTTGTAGGAGTGCATGTTCATCTGTCGAAATGCTGAAGGAATACATGCTTATCTGTTGAAATGCTGAAGGGGTACATGCTCATCTGTCGGAATGCTGAAGGGGTACTTGGTAAGACAAAGGTTGGGAAACTCTGGTACTGATGATTTTTGGCAATAAGCTGTTAAATTCATTTTTAATGTCAAACATTCTACTCTTTTCTCAAGTAACTACACTACAGACAAACAAAGACAAGCATTGGTAACGTTTGAAAATATACAACCTAGGCTTGGATCGCCTCGGCGCGGCCCCTCTTTTGACCCTTCGCCACCCTTGTTTGGGTTCCGACCCATACATTGGGAACCAGTGGGCTAGATCAACTAACCAACCATTGTGTTAAGCTGCGGCGACAAGTGTTTCTTAACTCTAGTGCAGAACCGTGGTGATAATCGATTGTGGCTTCTTTTTCGCATGAACACAAACATTTTCACGCGTTTCACACGTGTAGACTGAGCGGGTCAAACATAAGTATGATTGTTTAAAGTACATGTGCAAATTTCACCAATTTAATACATTGTATTTATAATATCTGTGAATCATATTCAGTGGCGGTGCAGAGGGTGGGGCGACCGGGGCGCCGGCCTGGGCATCCAAGGCAGGGGGTATCCAAAGAGTAAAATTACAAAAATTTAAATGCTGTAACAAGATGATTTTTCCTATTGTAAGTCTACTAATACACGCTGCGTGGATTTAATTTTCGAAACTTGTTTTGTTGTCAACACTAGTTTTTACGTATTCAAATGCCAGTAATTCTCACATTCTTCACTACCAGGGACTTTTACTCCAGGTGTGCGGCGCACCCCCAATCAAACTGATGGTGACGTCACTTGTTCCATATCGTGCGCTCAAGGGAAAATCACAAGAAAGAATTGAAAGATAAATCAGGCTTGAGAAAAACCCGTTTTTGAAAAAGAAAACAACACTCCTGTTTTTTTTAATCCGGGTTTTTTTTAAATGAAACAGTATTTTGCATTAAAAAAAACACAAAAGCCCCATTCTGAATTGTTTTATTGCATCATGCAATATCATCACGAGCAGAATTACACAGTAATAACTTGTTATACACCTATTATGGCATTCAAAATTGAGGGTAAGGAAATGTACCCCATCTTTGTTTTCGCAGTGTTGTTGGGCAATTCACTCCAAAGTAGTATAAGGTTTGGCAAGAATGCGCACAGCAACAGAGAAAAGCCACTCCCACACAAACTCTGCGGTTTCACGTCAAGTTTATGTACATGGCCTTCTAGTTCAGCATTTATATAGTGTATTTTTTCAATATATGGTTTGGTATGGTCCAACATCAGAAACAGCTTGGATGCAGAGAAGGCAGAAAAATTGATTTAAATTCACCGATTTTACAAAGCTGAAGAAGATAACCAGTAGAATTTACTCAAATTTTTCGAAGCATTCTTCTCATTTTTTCAAGTCGATCAAATTTCGTTACTGTTCGTTTTGTTTCAAAACAGTTTAGAGTTAACTGTACAAGTGTGTTGCTTATTTTGCTTTTTACGTCATAGTACATTTTTCAAAGAAAAAATAAAGAGTGAGATTTTTGATGGGTTTTGTTGTTTTTTAAGTAAGCTTTTAAAAGCAACGGATGATTTATTTTGGTTGGACCAATTACATCAACACTGAAGATAATTATGGACGTTTAATTTATTTTCTGATCCAAATTTGAAAACTGTCCAATTTCAACGTGCTTGATTTAGCTGATTTTATGATGCATCACTAGTTTCCCGTTTCGTTTTCTGTGCTAATACTGTCGCACACCTGTGCTTGCAATACAGTATGTGTGTCGTTTCGAGCTTCGTCATTAATTGGCAGTTCAAGCGGATTGATCATAATGGCTTACACAAGCCCGTCTGTTCTTTCTCCTTAGTAATTGCACATATAACAGCCACATAATGAAAAACGAAAATTTTCTTGCGTACTTCATGCGCATTCTCATTTCTTGGGTAGTTTACAAGTTTCAAACTGTTAACCCTGGGTGACCGCCATCCCAGCCGCTTGTCTTCTGGTCGACTGCTATTCGACGAGACATTCGCGCAGCCTTGTATTTTTTCAATTGTGAACTGTGCTGCCGTATAGCATTGAGTGTATTCTACTCCCCTGTTTTAACGCGTCCCCGGATATTTTGGCAGTTATGAACTGCTCTGTCTTAAGACACCGTTATAGCCGGAGAATGGAGGCATGGTGGGGCATTTCCCCCTCTGTTATTTCAAAAGGGGGCAATGGGTTGCAGGTGTCTTTTCATCAGTGGTGTAGGAGCAGGCAAATTTTTGGGGGCGCGAAAGATTTTTTCCCAAATTTCCCCAAACTTGCCCGAAAAGTTTTTTGTGCAACTTTAGCCTACAAAGTTTCTCCCACAAAGATCATTTAAGACTTTTTTGGTGTGACTTCCAAAAACGTTCTTCATGCGTTTTTCTAGAAACCTTGGGCGCCATATTTTGACGTCAAGCAACTTTGGGCAGCATTTTACCCAGATTTTCAGCAAATCAAAACTTTTTGGGGTGCGCTTGCACCCACTGCACCCCCACCTCCAACACAACTGATTTTCATACCACTATCATGGGTAATTTCGTAGTTTATCAAGATCGTTTTGAAAAAGTTTATTGCAGCTATTCGGGCACCCAGAAAATTAAAAATGATTTTCTATAATTTCTGTTAGTATTTTTGAGGTGAACATTGTTGATGAAGGTTTTTTTGTTCTTTATAAGTTTCCATTGCCATGAACTGTTTTACTGCTCCCCCTACCACTGTTCCGGCGTCACTAAACATGCCCATTGTGTCAACAAACTTCGCCAAAACTTTGTTTGCAAATGTGAATATGACGTCATGTTGTGACGTCACAAACAGCGCATAACCAGTAGCAATGACCACCATACGCCACTGCTCAATACTAGAATTTGGTAGGGGGGCATCCGATCAAGTAGTCGTCCCGGGCATCGCCAGACCTCTGCACGCCACTGATCATATTGTTAATTCTAAATGGGTAGCTAAATAATTAATCGTTTATGCATATGGGATGCAAGCTTTGAGCAAGTGGCGTACACAAATGTTAAAAGCAGTCGGATTTCGTAGCGTTTATTGACATAAAATCCAAACATTTTTTAAACGCGTTGAGGAACTCTGGTCTTTACGTTATTAGTTACATACGTCAACTAGTCGCTCAAGATTTGGACAATATCCACGTCTTATATGCGCGCGCAAATTTTGTAGAAAGCCTACTTCCTGAAGGAAATCGGTGTCTTAGAGCAGTGTGGTCCAACTACACGTCCGCCGGCCGCATGTGGCCCGCCGCAGTTTTCTGGGGCCCGCGGTAGCATTCAGGAAAAATCTTCAAATCTGAAATTAGTTGGAAAGCGTGAGAGGTTATATTTGTCTCATTGACTTGCTTGCAATGAATCAAATGCATTTGCACAAGAACAATTAATAGTACCTTTTCTGTGTACTCACATTGTTTTTGTTCTATTTATCTATTTGTTTATTTTAAGATCAAATTAGAAGGTGCCCCTAACCCTCCGCTGGGGCATCTGCATGGATAACCTCAGTTTTTCGGTGCCCCGTCGTTCGTTGTCTTGAATAGTACATCAGGCGCAATGAACTCAGTATCGCCAAATAAATCAGTTTATATATCCGCTAAACGCGGCCTTCTCAAAGTGCCCCACAGCCAATTTAATTGCCCCTTCCTACAAACTGTAGAGAGCTTCTGGGAATTAGTCAGCAAAGACATATTTCCCAAAGTGAAAGATTTCGCGCTGAAAACACATTTTCTATGCTTTCAAGCAAGTAAAATCTACAATCGAACGGCAGTCAAAAGACTGGATGGTAGTCTTCGACTGCTACCACTAACACTGATATTGATACAGGAATGATATGTCATAGAAGCCTCGACCACAAGCATTCCATTAATAGAGGTTTGTAGGAAATTGCTATTTGCTATTGTGTAACAATTTCAATGACGAGCACACTTATCTTCCGTTTTCAGTTTTAAATCTTGTGAACATGTTATTTTATACATCATTTTATTGGAAGTGGCCCTCAAGTTGTTGTAAAATGGCCCGTAGGTTAAAGGACGTTGTACCACGGCTGTCTTAGAGTAAGGTTGCTACTCGGCTTCGATTGAACATGTGCTGGTACCTTAGAAGCGTGTAAATATAAAGCGCAACCATAATGACAGCCACGATGACTTCTTGCTCAACTACAATATTGGGTGCAAAAAGCATGCTGCAGATCTTACACTTATAGCATCGAGATTTTCACAAGCGCTTTTGCAAGAACATTTTGCGATGGTGGTTTTCATCCAAATTAGAATCATGGAACTTTACTAAAAACACTTTTAAAACTTGTCAATTCAATGAAAATGGACTTTCTATTTGCCGGCTTACCTGAACATAATTATTCAGAAAAAAAGCGCCAGAAAAAATGCACGTTTTATGGATGATGTTTTAAAAACAAGGGACATTGAATATTCAAATGTTGAGAAGTTGTTGTTTCCCCCCCGATCAAAATTTCTGGCTACGCGCCTGGTTGTGTTTTGTGTTAACTAACACATGTTCGTCATGTTTGGATGCTGCCAGCACACAGACACACAATAAACGAACAAACACCAGCTATTGGACATAGTTGAAATATTTTTACCCCTCTCAGAAAACTCTTCGCCATCCCTGGTGTATCAAGCTGGTTATGGGCCTGATACATATACATGTTTTTATTCGGGAATAAGGGAAAGAAAATGACATCCTCAAAGAACAGAGCACACAGTAACAACTAACAAGGCGTTTGTTTAAAATTTTTGCAAGCACACAGAGCTACCGAAGTATGCGTATTTCAGAAACGTAGTCAGTGCTCTCGCGGTAAACCGTGCGGGTAGCGGTATCGGGGACTTGCGCCCTGAGAGAAGTGATATTTTAATCAACTAACGCAATGCGACACCTGTTCTCATTGCATTGTGCGCTCTCTTTGCAGTGGACATGTTGCACCAAGAGTTCGCTTACGTCAGCCTGTACGTAGAGAGTTACTGTCATGCGAAAATGAGCAGTTCTGCAGCAAGTCAAGCCACTCAGTGCCGGATTAACAATAGTAGCACATGTGGCAATTGCTGCGAGCCAGCGCGTTTAGGGATCCCCGCGGTCCTTTGCGTTAAATTTGTTCTGTATAATATGCAAGGTTGGATATTAGAATTTAGGTTCCCGAGGCAAACTCTCCTCTTTCTTTCCCTATATTTTACACTTGCTATACCGAAACTTTATTCGGTGAAAACAAGCTAAACGTTTCATTTTGTCGTGAATGTTCATTTCACGTTGTAAATAGTTTGAAGACATTTTGAAGACATTTGATTTTAAGTTCTTTGTCTACATATTACAGGTGTTTAGGAGCCCCTTTTGCCACATTTGCACATAAATTTTGCTTTATTTTGATACAAATATGGCTTGCGTCAGAGCCTATTAAAATGTGGCTCTATTAGAGTGATTAATAAGCTTTTTAATAAAATATTGCAAAAACTAAGTGGGAAAATCTCAAAAGGGGACTCTCACGGCATCTCTGAAAAAGGTGGGCAGAAGCGATAGCCTCGTTCGCCTCCCCGAGTATCCATCCCTAGTTATATGTAGCCTATCGATTTTTGCAGTCCAAGAAGTTATTATTTTGCTAAATTTGCTATAAGCAATCAAGCGAAGGTTTTCAATTGAATGCTTTTATATAGGACTACTGTGATTTGAAAATTAAAATATTTTACAGTTACTGGCAACAATATGAAACCAGTCGAGCAATGAGGCAATATTGCTGAAATTTCGAGATATTATGTAATTGTAATTACATCACATTGATCTGTTCTATATACTGCTTTACCTTTTCGGTACTTTCGAAATGATTTGGCTATTGGTGCCAAATCTCGGAGGTTTTCAATGCTTTTCTGGATTTTTCTTCTGAAGATCTGAGGTTTTTAGGATTTAACTGTGTAGCGGTGATTTAAGATAGGGTATGATTTATCAACAGCATGCTTCTCATTTCTAGTCTCATCTTTTTTATCCTTTTTTATCAAGGTACGTTAGTCGTCAGCATAACTGATCAACAAGCAATTGACACCGTATAAGCTGTAAATATGAGCTAGGTGCAATGAGTTTAAGTGACAGATACTAATGAAGCAAGCCCAAAGAAAAAGATTAAGTGGTACGCACAGAATGTTTATGGTGGAGTGTTGAAAGATCCAGATCTCAAAGGTTAGGTACAGAAGAACACTGGGAATGAAGATTTAATTATTGTAAAATGCTTCCAGATCACCGTCAGAAATTCAAACAAGTCCATGTTACTGTGATATATAGTCTATTTCCGACAGACACCAAGCTCATTATCAAATTTACAGTATATAGTCACTGGCACGTTTTGTGACTTACAGCTGTCCAGGTATGGTAGATAGAAAGATTCACCTAATTTTATGTGTACCTGGGATTTTCTGTTCCAACCTGTTTTTTTGGGGAGTCTATATGGGATTGTTGAAAAGACTTGATTGGCAGCCTGGATTTGTCCTCTTTTCACTAGCCACTGTGCAGTGTATTCGAAGTCTTCTTTTACAAATGTGGAAAATGATTTTCGCATTTATTTAACTCTCGTGGTGACCAACTGCAGTGGAAAACGGACATTTTCTAAACTTAAGATGGTAGAAGGAACAAAGGAGTACCATTAGACAAAACGAGCTGATCATCCTGATTCTACAGTATAGAGCATTAAATTCCACGTGAAATAGACACTACCAGCATCATAAACAAATTCGCATGGCAAAATCTAGAAAATGCAATCTAAAGCAGTAGGTTGCTGCTTTTGACAATCGACTTCGACATTTGTACTGAGATTACGCTGTCTAGATCAGTGGTTTTTAATCGGGAGTCAAGACTCACCAAGCGGGCGTCAATAAATTTCCACGCGGGCGCGAGTTCTTTACGCGCTCTACAACATGGAAAGTTTGATCAATAAATTTACCAAGAAATACGTTCTTTTGCTTTCACAACTTATTTAATAGCAAGGGTTTTGAAACAAAGGACAATTACTTAAGGGGGACGTGTTAGAGAAAGGGTAGCCACTGTTCCACACCTAGCAGTGATCAAAGTTGTTGGTGAATTTTGAAGCATAAATTGCTTTGTCTGTACTGTACTTGCAAACTGTACACTAATGTATTCCTTCTTGGTAATAAAATACCTATATACGTTTTTGATAAAAAAGATATGGAGTCCATAATGCCCACCAGTTGCTATTTAGGATCAGGTTTTTCGTTTTTACGAAATTCCGTATGCTTAATGATGGTAGTCACATGGATACCCACATAATTTATGATTTAACGGTTGCTCGCTTGTTCACGTGTATTTTTAACTTAGGTCTTCGCGCTGTTGATATGCTACAGGCCCCGTACCACCTTAATCAGGCACTGAAGCCACTACTAACCAAAACTTATTTTTCAGTATTTTAAAGCAGTCTGTTGGTGTGTGATTGTTGCCACTAACCCAGCCGTTAGACTAGTAGACTATATTTAGGGAAAAATAATTGAATGAAAAACGCAAGGGCAGTGCATGGTGCATTGGCATCAATTACTTTTCTCATTCGCTAAAACGTGATGGCAAAACCAGATGCAGTTCTTTGAGATAATATTGGAAGGAACGTTGCCTTTCGAGCGAATTCATGTGAGCAGCTTTGATCATGCTCATGTAGAAACTGGTAATTTATAGTTATAACATCTTTGCTTAACAAAGGAAAAGTTTGCTTGTTCTTGTATTGGTGATGAACAAAGCATGGATCCTTGAAGGGGAGGTTCGTTTGCAAAATGTCGGGCTATCTTTCACTTTTCAGAGTTTTCGATTTTTGTAGATAGTTGAGGTGGTAAGCGTTACTTATTTGTCATCGAACCCCCTGTTTCTGTGTTGCAGACAAATTTGACCAACTCTTTCTTTCTCTTTTAACTGAAAAATAACCTTTGCCTCATCACAACACTTTTTGAAAGGGTTATGCTATCTCAGTCTTGATTTATGATACTTGTGTAATGTTCCTCCTGAACATTTTTGTTAAATCTTACTTCAATTGTTCTTTTCAAAAACTTTCACTTTAACGGATTTAAAATTCAACTCCATTTGGGGCTCTTCAATTCTTTGAACGAATGTTGGTCAATGTTTTTATCAATTCCTCTCCGAACTAGAATTGAACCTTCCCTTGCTCATATACAACAGATGCAGGGTAAATATTTGACAATCTATGCTGCACGTTAAACGCAATGCTGCGGTAGCTTGCCCCCAAAAATTTCTTTTCCGGGTGCCGTCCCGGATGAAGTAAATTTTTTAAATTAACTGAAAAATTTTTAATTTAACTTGAAAGTTAAATTAACTTTTGTTCGTCGAATGGACACTGGTGCTTTTTTGTTAGCAACAAGGTTCTTTTGTAGACTTACTCTGCTAAGAACCACGGTGTCCTGATTCTCACAGACTATAATACAAGCGAGAAGTTAGTAAGAAAACAAGAATTTTCTCACTGGATTATTACCAACTAAACATGTGTAGATTGATCGTTTCAATGGTTCTGCAATGTGTTGCGCATCTGCTTGTGAATAACCTCGTTACTTTTCTAATAAAGCTTTTTTAAAAAAGAAGTTTCATTCTGGCGTTGTTGCTAGTTTTGCACTATTTATTTCTAAACAAAACCCGCACCATCTATTTTTTACAATAAATTTCAAATTTTCTGATCTGCACTACTGTGCAACATCAAAATTCACAAGACCTCGTGTATGAGTTCACTGCAATCATGTATGGCAACAGGTCAGGGACAAAGTTCCCTCAGAGACTTTTCTAGCTCTTTCGAAAGTTCGTCTGACGCAAATCGACTTTAAAAGTAGGTACTTATTTTCTTTCAAGTATAATTTTTATTATATTTCGACAAACTCCTTGAAATTCGGTCAAGTGTGTATAGCAATTGCATCGCTTATATAGGCGGGGTTGCAGACCCTCCAATTGGGTGACAGTTTTCTCCCCATGCTGCGCGAACATTTTGAAGGTTACGTCGTTTTTTAGTGAAAAATTTTCCAAAAATTCAAGTAAGAGCCTTCAAACCATTTTTTCTGAAATTTTCTAATAATTTGAAGGTTTTAGTGATTCACTTGGTCTTGCGGGTGTTTTGGCCAATATTTTACAACGATTTTGTTCCGACTTTTAACAATTCTGCGTTAAGAGGCAGATAGAAACACATGACCTATCTGCATCTTTTTGGAAACGCCTAAATAAGGTTTTTCTTCTGTGCCATTCATAATTGTCTCTCCATCACGCCGCTGTTATGGAACAACACAACGCGTGGCAGTCAGCTACAGCAACGTACATGTACGCCTGTAATAACATATCAGTCTGAGCGATCTTACTGTTGTTATATGTCACTGACATGAAGCTTGGGACGCAGAAGCAAAATAGAGGCGAAGTTACGAGTGACTGAAAGAGCGAACGAAACGAATGGGACTATAGCGAAGCATATTGGTGAAACAAAACAACGTGCAGTATTATTAATCATAATTTGAAAATTATATAGATATGTTTCTTTGAAAGTGGCACGCGGAAGCAATATTTCTCCAATAATAAGCGATATTTCACAAAGTTTTGTGTCAAAGAACTTACCTAAAATTAAAAAAATTGTAATAGCATATTGGCGACTGCCAGGGATATTTAGAAACTCCTAGATATCCCTGGTTGTCAACGCATGGTAAAATTCCTCCCAGATTGTACGTCACTTTTATGGTGAACAACATGCTTCATCCTTCAATTCACCTTGCGATCAGATACAACTAGCTTCATCACCAGTCCTGTCGCCACGGGGAGGGTTGGTGGGCTCATCCCCCAACCAAAACTCCAAGTCCCCCAAATTCAAATATGAAACACTATAAATAAATGAAGTTTTATCATTTTCAGAATGTCAAGCCACCCCGCACAGCACAAACGTAAAGCCCCCAATTGAAGACTTTCTGGTGGCAATTCTGTTCACCATCTTCAAAAAGATCTATGAGTTGCATTTTCATCCCAGTCATAAATGTTGAAGAGTTCAAGCAGTTTCACCACACGGGTAGAAACTGGTGATTTAATTTCATTGACAAATAAAAATTATCTAAAAACTAGTCAGAGATACAGATAAGTATGATAGTGCAGCTTGCTTCCTTTTATCACTTTCTTTGTTGGTTCATTTTTAAAACGCCAGAAAAATCGAACGAAACTAAGGGCTCCCGTCCTGCAACAAACCAACGAAGGGTTTGAATACGCATCGCGCACTTCAACTAAGCCGTGCAGCAAAATGCGATTGTGTTGATGTTGTTACCCGCAAAGGTTAAGAACAATTTCTAAGATTTCCAAAAAAATGATTATTTCGAATGTTATCCAAAAAAACGTAAATAAATTGCAATGAGAAATAATTCGGATCTTAACCGTTTAACTTCAAACTAATCAGCGAAGATAAAAAACCCTTGATGCTTCAATAGTGCAGAGCTAGGCGTCTGTGAAACTAAAAGTTTGTTGAAATTTTTAATCAACTTGAATTTTGTGACAGAGAACATTAAACAAAGTATTCCTGTTTCTTCACATCATGACAGCTTACGTGAATCTCAGTCACTGCTAAAAGGGGCATTGGAGTAAAAACGTCAAAGCAGTTTGCTTCAGTTGAAAATGAAATTTCAACCAAACGCTGAATTCTGTTTTTAATTTTTGTGTTGATGTTTATTTCGCCTTCCTTGCTGTTGGTCAAATATTGTGGTCACCGATGCTGCTGTTGCTAAGATTACGTGGAGTTGTACAAGCTGCTCCCTTTCCATTGTCGATTAAAGCTGCGCGTAACCAGCTGTCTTTCAGCAGAACAATACTTGGGCGTCAATTGAGTGTCCATAAAAGAACTCTTCAGCGTGTTTACACGAGCAGCTCGTGATAAAGCGAATGCAGTTGATGCTGTGGGGCTCGTGATGTCGATGCGTGTTCGTTGGACCAGTCAGTAAGTAGTTATTAGAAACGGCTTGTTTTTTGATGTGCACGTTGATGAATTGCAGCAAAATAGCAAATAGCTGGTTATGGGTAGGTTTCGCTGAATGAGTTTAGACCTGAAGGATAGGTAAGCAGAAAAAGCACAGTAAACTCAAAGAAAAACGCTGGGAAATGCCAAGCTTAGAATTTAGAGTGAGTTAGATAAGATAAATGCCTGATTGTGGTTTCTTTTGAATACTGCTGCATCTTGATGTGGATCTGGCTCAAGTAATGCTCTTGAGGTTTCCACGCTTAATTACTCTGGTTGGCTTCGTAAAGGCAAGCTTGATTCTATACATTATTTTTACATTTTCAGATCATCTACGTTTGACACTTTATATTGAATAAATATTTTGCAGTCATCGTCCGAAAAGTCAGGAACAGTTTGACAAAAAATGGGTGCTAAGTCTCTGGAAAGATGTAAAACACTGATGATGGTCTTCAATATATTGTTTCTGGTAAAAACGTGTGGGAAATTGCTCAAACGCTCTGACCGTTTTACAAAGAAACATGAATCAGAGTGGTTTGGTTCGGTATTGCTTTTTCTCTTGATTCCTGTCGGTAACGTTACCACCCGTGACAACTAATCAGAGCTTAGTTAAACCTTTCGTTGCTGGTAAGGTTTGTCTACCTTCAATCCAGCCACTCGTTAAAACACCTGTCACTTTCGCAGCTTGGCGGCCTCGCCTTAGTGGGTCTTGGAATCTGGATCGCTGTGGATTATGCATCATTCACTGACATTCTCTCTGCTAACATTGCATTTTACAACGCGACTTACATCATCATTGGCGTTGGAGCTGGAATAGTTGTACTTTCTTTCTGCGGGTTGTGCGGAGCGTGGAAGGAAAATAAATGTCTGCTTACGGTCGTAAGTTTTCCACGCCTGTGTTTTGTTTGCCATGTTTGTTGTTAGTCGTGAAAAAGCTCACTGAAGTTGCAAATGTTTAGAAGGATTTGTAACATGGGCGTCGGAAGGATTTTTTCCAGGTGAGCTACTGGGGCATTTTTCCACAATTTTTCCAGGAGTGGGCCAAAAGTGGTAAAATTTGTTTTTTTCCCGCTTAAAACTAAGAAAACAACCTTTTTTGCTAGAGATTTCAAAATCCAGGGGGTCTTTCCCCCCCGCCACCCCTTCCGACGCCCATGGTTTGTAACGCATATTTTTTGCAGTTTGTAGTCGTACTGTTGATCTTACTGGTGGCTGAAGTTGTGGCGCTGGTGATGGCATTTGCTTTTTCCTCAACGCTTGTGGAGGTTTTACGAAACGCAGCAAGGTTCTCAATGAGCTTGTACGGAAGCAACCCAGCAGTAACGTTTGCATGGGACTACACACAGACCACGGTAAGGCAGTCTTTAGTGATTGCTGGAAATTGATCAGGCACGTAGACAAGTGAGCAACTTGCAAACTTATCGTAGCAAGTTGGTGGAGTTTGCTCGACTGGAAAAGGGTTTGCATCAAAACCTTGTATCCTATTCAAGTTGCAAGTCGCATCCCTTCGGAACTACCCAAGACAGGGCCAAATACACTTTAAAGCAATGTTGCACCGCACTGATTTCGAATAACTTTACTAGAATTTCTTTGAAATATACAGTGCACAAAATCCAGCACACCGTTTTAGAGCGACATGTACTCTGACTATTTATACGCCCGTATTCTGACGAAAAAATGTTTTTGACGTAAACTCGCAAGCAGTGGAAGTTGAGGTAAGTAGTTTGGCGTTATAGCAGTTCGAGTACCGGAGCTACTCAAAATCAGTGGCACAGCAAAGATACTTGAGCAGTTTAATATGTGTCAGGAAAGTCGCTCCGAAAAATTGCCGTTAAGTTTGGTTTGGACAACTGATTTCGCCGCGAAATAGGCCTCTACTTGATCCTCTCCTGCACGAGATACCTTGCTGCTTGATCCATTGAAGCTGGGGAATAAAATGCTACAGCTGCAATTACGTTTTAACTGCAAAACAGAGGTCTGGGTTAATTTGATATGAAATGATTGGATACATCTTTTTGGACCATCCAACAAAACAAGAAATTTTGGCAACTCTCAGCCCGTTTACTGACGGTAGAAACGGACAGTGTTTCTTTACACCCTTTCTAGTATACAGGTATCGCGCCAGGTCTTATAATTCTTCTGGGAGGCACGTTTATGTTGACCTATTTGCGCCATGTACAAAGCTTGTTCTCTGTGTAAAAAATTCAATGAAAAGAACTAAGTTTGCACAAAAGTCATGTTTCAAAAATAAAATAAAAATCTTCAAATGTTCGTCAAAGTTAAAAATTTTTCGTAAAAAAACATTTTTGCAGCGATTTTTTTTAAGTATGAAAAAATTTTTCCATGGCGTAAACGGGCCGCCATTCACGACCCAAAATATAATATAGAGCCTTATCTAAAGGTAATTTTGCAAATTTCATACATAGCACGTGTTTTCATTTGTTCAGAAGCCCATTTAAAAAAAATTACTAATATGAACATTAACATTAAAATGATTTGTTTGACACAAACCTTTTTGTTTTTTTGGCACAAATTTCAACTCTTGTTTTGGAAACATTGTTCAAATGCTTGTAGGCGTTTTGCTGAAGCAAAGCTTGTTTTAAGGTTTGAAAAGCTAATTAATTGTTAAAAACTTCGGTGTTTGCAACTATGTCAGCAGCTCAAAATCGTAATCTGGCACCAGGAAATCTTTTTACTGGGAAAATGTTTCTCTGAACTTAAACTTCATATAAGAATTGTACATGGTGGGATGAATCTTTGCCTACGGAATATCGTCAACTTGGCGATATTTTAATAGACGTGTTTCTTCACATTTCAAGTTTTCCTGCTGTGGATTTGACAACGGTTCAGACTACCAGGGTACTTCGTTCGACTCGACTTCTGCATCAGTCCAGCCATGGCCGGAATCGTGCTGTGTGAGAATGTCCAATTCAAACAACTTTGTAGACAGAGACGCTTGCCTCTCATCTGCAGCGAGTCCGGCGAACTCAAACGATGAAACTGTAAGTATTTCTCATCGAATTGCGTCAAGTGCATGCAGTAAAAAAGGGAAAAAACCTGAGTCAAAGGCACCGCCTTACGATTTTTGTAGCTTTTTGACAGACTTACTAATGAAAGTCAGCTAGTTTGATACTGTCATTTGGGTAAAAGAATGAATAAAGCTGGTTTAACATCAGATGCAGACTACTGTTTTACTTGTTTCCAATTACTGGCAAGTCAACATAATTCATCGCAAACCACCCGGCGTCTTCGCGGCAAAAGAATTCATACTGCTAGACAATGGTGGGATTCAAAATCTTTGGTTCTCTCACTCCAGTACTCACTAACAACAGGTTCTCTCAATATCAGTCTCCAGAGGCAAACCATGCTGGTTGGTCCGATATAAGCGCAGAGGTTGATCTTTGTGTTGCCAACTGGTACAGTCTAGCAAGGGAAGTTACTGATTTTAGTTATTTTCCCAAACGTTAGTCTTGTTTTTCACTATTAAAAGTTAGTAACAGGTCTATGAGAGACCTGCAAGCGAGCGTCAATGCACTGCAGCAGGTGAAGTTCAAGTACCTTGGGGTGGTATTCACGAACAACGGATGGCGGAACAAAGAGATTGATACACGGATTGGTAAAGCAAATGCAGTTGTTCATGAACTTTATCGACTCGTGATCACAAAATCGGAGCTTTCAGATACTGCAAAGCCGTCAGTTTTTAAATCGGTCTTTGTTCCGATTCTCACCTATGGTCATGAATCTTGGGGAATGAACGAAAGAACGCTATGCCATTCACAAGTGCAAGCGGCAGAGCTGGGGTTTTGCGAGGAATCCACAGTGTGACACTTTGCGATAAAGCGCACAGCTGTGACATCAGTGGTGTAGGAGGCAAATCAGTTTTGATTTGTCGAAAATCCGGGTAAAATCTCTGCAAATCTGGGCAAATTCCCTGAAAACCCTAGCAAAAATGGCGCCTAACGATTGCAGAAAAACACATGAAGACGCTTTGTTTGGAAGTCATACCAAAAGAAGGTCTTCGTGATCTTTGTGGCAGAAAATTTGTAGGCAAAAGTTGCACCAAAACTTTTCGGGCAAGTTTGGAGAAATTCGGGCAAAAATCTTTCGCAACCGTAAAAATGTGCCTGCTCCTGCATGTATGTGTGACATTAATAAAGCCCTGAATGTTGAGTCATTTCTCTGAATCAAGAGATCCCACCTTCGTTGGTTCGGCCATGTGTCCAGAATGCCCACGAAAGAGTGGCGAGGCATGTCCTGCTGGCTGTGCCCACGGGAATGCGGCCCAGAAGTCATGGTGTTGTGATTATATCTGCAATTTTGCTTGGTGCCGTCTTGGTTTGGAGACATAGGCTTAGCCAGGGGAGGCCTAGGGGCCATCACCCCCCAATTTTCAGAACACACAGTCATTTTGTGCTTTGAGAGGCGGTGTCCCAAACAATATAGTGGTATTTGCCTAAACTCAAGCATTTTGGCCACCCCAAAATTTTTGGCCCCTCCCAAATTTTTGGTCTGGCTACGCTACTGTTTGGAGCAAGCAGAACTACCTGAGATTGCTGTTGACCGTGAGGTATTTCGAGTCCCAGCACTACTGTCTCCGCGATCCTCCCCAGAGGAAAAGCGGGCGTGAAAATAATGAAAACAATGAATGCAAACTACTATAGAGCAGAGGAACAGTATCATTTTTATGTTTAAGGGTTGCCACACTACTCTAGAGGGCCACATTCGAACGTACTGGCAATGGATTGTCGGAGTGACAGCAGGAGTTATGACAATTCAACTACTTGCAATCATTTTTGCTTGTTGTGTGATGAGCAACATAGGAAGGAACAAAGTTGGTCAATGGGCGTAATTCCGTTCCTGGTTGAGGTTTTCCATGAAGACTTGTCATTTCGCGAGGAAAGCTACAGGTTCCAGTATTGTCTAGCCAACGACGCTGTTTTACGTTGCACTGTGTGTGAAAAAAAGATTCCTGGTTTTGTATTCCGATGCATATGAATCGCCGAACCTTATTCTGCTTCATTGATCGTACATTTGGAGTAAGTCCGTCCTTTCTAATCGATGCGTTGAGTGCCTTGGCAGCATCAACTGAAACAAAGTGTAGCGAATTGCTTCATGGTGGCTTTTGATTTAAAACACGCAAGTTAAAGATGTACTGAATAAAAGTTGCCATTAACTAAAAACAAAAACGTTCAATATTTACATAGGCCTTGTTGACCTTTCTGACGCCTATGTGGTCCTTGACGTCCTAATAAAAATCTTGTTGTAAAAACGAAGCTTGCTGATCGTGCGGATCGAAAGTTCCATTTATTGTCATTCCTATTTTTTACAGTTAGTTGATGGCCCACCTGAACATGTACTGTATGTTACATACCACTTCTTCTTTTCTTCATTGTTTTGTATATTCTGTGTCGGCTACACTGCTCCACATCACCGTAGCAGCTATTATGAAATAACAGAAGGGTCTCTTAAACGATTGTGTCAACTCTAAAAGCGAAGGCAACGATTACCCAATGAACTCTCGTGAATTTTTGACAGTTTATATGAATTTGCAAACCACGTGCGACAATAGTGGCGTTACTAAATCCCAGGAGCACGTCCAGAGATGACAACATTACCATCACGTGCACACTGTATTTCTGTGAGCTTTCTTAAATGTTTCCCTTCGCATGAGACGTGTTTGCATGTTGTCTATTTTGCCGGATTGAATTTTTAGTTGAGTGCATTCTTACTGCGAATGACAAAGCTTTTTTCTGTTGGTGTGTGAGCCTGGAGGGAGAAGTCTCGATTAAGTCTTTTTTTCCGCTGAAATACCGCGTATCGCATTGACTGTGGCCCATCACTCAAGCTGGGGTCCCGTACGTTTTTAGTTGTTCTGCCGTCCTGACGCACGTACTAGACATTTGAGCTGTAATGATACGAGACTTTTGAATGAAGCGCAAATAAAACATCCTGCGTTGCTGCAGTGAGTAGAAATATATTCTTGGCTATGGTATTCACAGACCTGTGTAGAAACGTGCTAGGCTAGGTTGTCGATGGCGCGATGGACTAGTTCAAGTGTTTGTTTTTTTAAGTGCGGTCCACAGATACATTTTTCATGGTGTGAGACTTCGACTTTAGATGTCAGAGGAAGGGTGGTTTCTTGCTGCTAAAGCCGTACCAAAAATACAAATTATTATTCTTGTAGACTTTCGGTTTTTATTTCCTAACTTACAAGTTGATTTACAAATAGGTAATTTTGCGGTTGCTTGGTAACAGCATGTTCCAATGTAATTGGAACATAATATGAGTTCACAGCTGAATAATAACGGTCATTGACGTTTCTTATTCCATCTCTTCTGTCACTCAACTTAGACAATTGTTTACCCTTGCCACTACTGCGATTTTTTAATTTCGCTTTGACTAAATTGTCCAATGTGCAAAGACAACAAGGTAATTTCTATCGGCTTCAATCGTGTCAACTTAGAACCAACAAAAATGGTAGAACGTTGTAGTCAACAAGAAAAGAAAAAAATATCTGAGTCAATTTTTTGCTTTTAGTATTAGTTTTACCAGGGAATAGGAGCAGGGCGTAACGAGGTTTGATGGCGCCCGGGGCAAGAAGGAAGTTTGAACCCCCACATTCGAATTTGAGGTCGTTATAGGAAGTATATGTACTGTATTGAAGAAAGCACTTGTGATATTGTTGGGACTTTTCGGCGTACCCCGAAGTCATTCGACGCTCCCTGTTGTGATTCGATGCCCGGGGAATTGTGCCCCACATGCTGCCCCGTCGTTACGCCCCTGAATGGGAGGTGCGGATTTACTCGACAGATCATCTGTTTGTCAAGACGAATGATTTGGAAGTGTACTTGCCCCATTTTTCGACTTTGTTGGAACGATAACGACCGCATGTTGCGGTTGAATGCATCTCGAAGCAGGACTTGCTAGGGTTCATACGGTTAGTTGTATCTGGACAGGTCCACGAAGTCTTTCTGGACCCACTGGCAAAAGGATTAACAAAAGTGCTGGCTTACTACTATCACAGACAGTGCAGCTCATTTTGTCGTTCATTCAGTCTCATGTATGCGTTCTCATTGACTGCTCTTACTTTTGTACTTGCTGCCCAGGCCCGTAATCGGGGGTGCGCTGCGCTGGTGTAGGAAGCGGTGGCGCAACCGCACCCCCAAAACTTTTGACTTCGTGAAAGTCTGGAAATTTGGTCAAAATTGGTGTATGCGCTTTGATTTTACAAAAACGGCACCCAAAATGAAAGTGCAGACGTTTTTTCAGTTCTTTTCGGCCAAGTCAGGGGAAATTAGGGAAAGTTTGGGCAAAAATGGTGCTTGAAGTGCCTTGTTTTGAATAAATGCGCCCAATGAAATACAGTCGCCCCCCAAAAAATTTTCCTGCTCCTACACCTATGGTGCGAAGGGGGCTAATCCCCCCTGCAAAACTTTTCGCCCACCCTGGAAAAGTGTGTTGGACATAGTTTAACAAATTTGGGCCCCTCTCAGAAAACTCTTCGTGTCCCATGCTGGTGCTGCCTATCATTTTATTGCAGTTTTCTCGTGACTCCGGTTTCGACCATTGCTCATAAAATGGGAATAAATACCTTTCTCTTCAAACGATTTCTTTGCGGGCATACTTTCACTGGTCTTCCACTTTTTTTTCTGAGTCAGCATTATAGAGCAAATGCAGGTCACTCAAATGTTAAAATATTTGACATTTTGAAACAGGTGGAAGGAAATAAATTAAAATGCTTTAAACAAATTGTTTGTGGGGCATGTTTGCATTAAAAAGACGATACTGCACAATGAGCTGGAAGCGAGCGTTGACCCTGCAAAGGTCATGTTTCAAAAAAGGAGCAACGTCCATTTAAGGAGTGTTCCCACTTCAAACCCTGGACTACTACATGCTACTCAGCTGCAGCAACGAGCCTGAACTTGCAAAAGCAAAAAGCGTCGAAAGGGAACGGACGGCTGGCTCCTTCCCACGAACCGATCTGGTCATAAGCACAAGGCAATCGCTCTTTCAAGACAGCACGGTTCAAGGTTCACACACGTAACACACATGTTGACGGGCGGCTTCGTTCGCAATCACGACCAAGCAGTGATATAACGAAAGGGACACATGCAATATGTTTGGAGCTGACAATCGTGGAGCAGCTGCGCGAAAATACACGATCACGACACGATCTTACCAAACTCGTTCGCTCGGGTTTCGTGCGCTCTACCATGGGGGTAGGGAGGACTTTTCCAAGGGGGCCAATTGCGGATCTTTTCAGAGGTAGCTATAAAGATGTTTCCAGACGGGGGGCCATAAGTGGTGAAATTTCATATTTCCTTCTCGAAACAAGAAAACAACCTTTTTAAGAAAACAACCAAGTCCTCGAAAGAAGAAAACAACCTTTTCAAGAAAACAACCAAGGCCCCCCTGCCACCTCCTTCCGACGCTCTATTCGCCCGAGTTTCCTGCGCTTCCTACGTCGCCAGAAACGCTGACGACAACAAAACGCGTGCCAGTGACGTCACTCTCGTCGCCCGCGACAATCACCGATTGCATGTTCGGATCGTCGCCGCTCGCGGTGGTCGCCGTCCTCCCCGGAGCGTCGTTCGCGTCGCTAGGCAACTCGATCTTTGCAATGACCGGCAGGCGGTGCTCGTCGGCGGCGGCGTGGGCCTCGATGACCTCTGCCGGGACAGGGTCCATGAAGGCCGGGCCGATCGTTTCGGCGTTGTGGAACACCAGGCCGGGACTGGTCATGATGGCCACGTGCACAGGGCCCGGGTCTCGGGCGCCGAGGGGGAAAGCGGTGGACACATGAGACGAGGACAGCGACGGATCGATGTCGGTGGCCATGGCCCGTGAGATGGACGGCGACCGGTTGATGATGGTCTCGTCGTGGACGGAGGGGGACAGCGGGTCCAGGATCGGGTTCGGAAATGTCTCCGCGCGAGGGACGGCTGATGGTCAAAAGAAAAAGAAATTTAATTGACGCCGGCGGCGTCTGGTAAAGGCTGCAGCCAAGAAAAGGTCACCTTCAATTACGATCACGCAAGCGATGAGATGTTGAACTGCTTGGCCGTCCAAAAAATATTTCAGCTTGTCACGAGCTTGCTGAAAATAACTGGATCTATTTAGGTAAAGTTACTGCTGGCAAAAACTCGGCTTGCTTCAGTTTCTGCATTATCTTGCACCGCGGCAAAACAGGGGTGCTAACCCCCCCTAAAACCTACGAAAAAATCTTTATTCATGATTTTTGCAATTCGGAAAATAGCATTCGCGATATAAGGCCATTTTGTTGCCCATTGTTTTGTCACAGCAGTGTTGTGAAATACACTCCATCCTTCTTACAGTAGCGCAACCGTTGTGGAACGACTACCAAATATTACTGAAATCGCCCTCGCCTAACCTTACTGGCTGGAGCCGGCCCAGTAGCAAAAGGAGACCAACAGGTAAGCCAGCCACTTCTACCTTTGTTCCAAAGCCGTCAAAAAGCAGCAGTTATTTTTGTGACAGAAGCGAACTTGCTAGCAATGCAGCAGATGTGCGATCGGCCTCAACCAGCACTCTTGCATAAACCAGCGATCTGCCTGTCGCGGCGAAGGCTCCAATTCAACAGTCGTCCGTTGGACAACAGCAGCAGCTCTTAATTCAGCGCCAGCTGTCGTTCATCACGTAAACGAATTTTTGCTGAAATGACACCTGAGGCAAAAATCTTGTTCTGCTCTTTTGAGCAACAAACAAGTTGAACGAACTGATACAGTTTTCATCTGTTTGTTTAAATGGCACGGCCCGCAGCACTTATTGCTGCATCAGTCAAATGCATCAAAATGTAGAACAGGACAAACTCGCACACATTCCTCGACAGGCCCGTAGCCAGGTTTTGAGGCTTGGGGGGACAAACTGCATTTTTAGGGGGGCAAGATTTTTGTTTTTATTACATGTTTGAAGCAAATTTTTCGGAGCACAACAAAATTTGTGGAGGCACAAAATATTTGGGGTGCACTGCCCCACGAATGCCCCCCGTGGCACATTCCTCGACCAGACCGGCTCGTTCGGCATCAACCGAGTAAACACATCTCACCTGTGACGATGAAAGCCTTGTTGCCAGGCAACGACTCATCGCCCATCAGCGACTCCATCGTTACAACTTTGAGCACGGCAGAGTCGGAGGCCGAAGCTTCCTCCGTTTCCTGTCGTTTAAAAACATGTTGGCTGCAGGCGGCTCACTTAGTCTAGGAGCGCTTATTGGCGCGTAAGCATCATGAAAGCGATTCAGACAACCCCGACATTAAGCAACTTCTGCAAAGCTTTGCTCATCCAGCGTGCTTCAGCAATGCACATGCCTGACAGCTGTTCTGACAACGTACCGGTTTGTTAGAGAGTATTAGGCTCCTTCCGTTACTTAGCAAGGCACGCACATTAGTTTCGCTACAATCTCAACAACGCTGGCGCTGTTAGTGCTACTGTGTTGTCTTCGTTCCCTAAATATTGTAATTTTCGCCAGGTCTTCAATCAAGGCTACAAACGCTTTGGTCCTGGTATGAAAATATTTTTCAAAAGCTTGATCAAAAGCGAAAAACGCAAGACAAGCCGTAAACCAGGGGGGAGGGTTCGAGAACTTACAGAATCGTCGCCCGCGTCCATCGATTTGCAGACGCCGCGACAAGACGCGATGTGACGCGCCAGGAGCGTGTGGGTCCGGAAAGACCTTCCGCAAGCCTTGCACTTGTAACTGCGAAAAACAAAAAGGGTTTGGTCGGAAAAAAGATTGCGTCCTGAACAGGACTACAAACAGACCAAAAGAAAATATATTGTCGCTGCTTCCATGGGTTCCATGGGCGTCGGAAGGATTTTTTCCAGGGGGGAGGCAGGGGCAGTAGTGGATTTTCACAAAAATTCTTCTA
>JGI24159J19872_10001777_pt1 | contig 24489 bp, 14 predicted proteins | sample Ectturendosymbi4_FD_19872 | JGI IMG/M metagenome (IMG submission 19872)
ACGAAACGGGAAACTAGTGATGCATCATAAAATCAGCTAAATCAAGCATGTTGAAATTGGACAGTTTTGAAATTTGGCTCAGAAAATCAATTAAACGTCCACAATTATCTTCAGTGTTATTGTTATTGGACCTAACCAAAATAAATCACCTGTTTTTTTAAAGCCACTTAAAAAAACAGCAGTAAAACCCACCAAAAATCCCACTCTTTACTTTTCTCTTGAAACATGTACTATGAAGTAAGTAAAAAGTAAAATAGGCAGCACACTTGTACAGTTAACTCTAAATAGTTTTTTAATGAAACAAAACGAACAGCAATGAAATTTGATGGACTTGAAAAAAGAAAAGAATAATTCGAACAGTTTGAGTAAATTCTACTAGTTATCTTCTTCAGCTCTGTAAAATCGGTATATTTTAATCAAGTTTTCTGCCTTCTCTGGTAGCAGGGCATGTACATAAACTTGAGGTGAAACTGCTGCAGAGTTTGTGTGGGAGTGGCTTTTCTCTGTTTGCTGTACGCATTCTTGCAAAGCCTTACAACTGTGGAGTGAATTGACCAACAACACTTTGCGAAAACAAAGATGCAAAGACCAACAACACTTTGCGAAAACACATTTCTTTACACTCAAATTTGAATGCCATAATAGGTATAACAAGTTATTATTGTGTAATTCTGCAAATGATGATAATGCATGATTCAACAAAAAAACATTCAGAATGGAATTTTTGTGTTTTTGTTTTTTAAAAAGAACAAAACCTTGTTTCTTTCAAAAACACCCAAAAAACGGATTAAAAAAACAGATTTGTTTAAAAAAAACGGGTTTTTCGTAACCATGATTATCTTTCAATTGTTTTTTGTGATTTTCGCTTGATCGCACGATCTGGAACAAGTCACGTCACTATCAGTTTGACTGGGTGTGCGCCGCACACCTAGAGTAAAAGTCCCTGGTAATGAAGAAGCTGAGAATTACTGGCATTTGAATGCGCAAGCATAAGTGTTGACAACAAAACAAGTTTCGAACAATGAAATCCATGCAGCATGTGTTAGTGGACTTACAATAGAAAAAATCATCTAGTTACAGCATTTAAATTTTTGTACTTTCACTCTTTGGTTGCCCCTGTCTTGGATACCTGGGGCCGTCGCCCCGTTCGCCACCCCCCTCTGCACGCCCCTGCGCCCGATTGTATCACTGGCTGTGTATGTGGCACATAGCGTTAACAGTGAGATTGTTCCACGTCCATCTCATTAGACTGTATACTGCACCATTGAGATTGGGTGTATTATTATCGTCCATTATACATTCAGGAAAAGTTCCGGAAAAGAACAAACAGCACAAAACCGACACAAGACGCCTATTCATAAACATTTCTTCACCTCCTTCACAGGAACCCCTCCAAACTGGTTTTATTGGTGACTGGCAGCGACAGGCGGCCAGTCTCATATGACATTCGGTGATGTACGTTCTTCCATCTGAGCCGCAGACGAAGCTTTGGTCGAAATTGAAACTAGGAGAAGCCAGGTGGTGATTGCAGTGCATTGCGCAATGACAGGTCTCTGTTACGTAACAAATAATGCGTTTCAGACAAAGCACGACATTAGTTCGAAAAAAAGCACAAGACGTTTCAACTACACAGGCACATGCAAAGCATATGATGAACTTCTCGTTTTGATGCCCTGCACCGTTTGCGAAAGTCATCTCGTTGGCCATTTCGTTCTTTCACCAGGTCACGTTCCATTCCTGCAATGGCGGACACTTCCTTTTGTGCAGGCCCGTCGCCAGGATTTAGCAGAACGGGGGGGCCAAAAACCAGAAGGGGGTGCCACATTTTTAAAATACAGTGTTGGATGTATGTAGCAACCGGGGGGCCAAACGTGAAATGGGGGGCACCGATTTGTGGCCTGAGCCTATCAGCCAAATTTCATGACGAAGTATTTAGACTGAAGCCATGAAGGCATAATGTTATGCAAATCTTGGTAAACTAGTGATGTCTATAAGCAGATGGCTTGATTAACGAAAGCATTTCAAAATCCTCGGATAAACGAGCAATAGTTTGTGTTTCTTGAATCAAGGAACATTATTTTGCTCTGAAAAACAAGTTCGTGGATTTTGGTTTGCAAATGATTTCCAATTAAGCTATTGTAATTTAATCAGCTCTCTGCTTCTCAACTGTAAAGCCTTTTGCGCGCGTTATTCATCACATAACAGCAGAACTTTCTTCTTATCAGAAAACATTTTAGAAAATGACTCCTTTTCGCGAAAAAGGAGGTTTTGAAGTCTTACCACCAAGTTTCTCAGCACTGAAAGAAGAAGCACTGCTGAAACCGCTTTTGCCGTGATGTTGTCGACAAACGCCGCCAAAACGGCAATTTGTCTCAACATTGCATTTTTCGTCGCCAACAAGTGTTCCAGGCATGGATGGATCTTCGGCGCAATGCTGTGCCCTTCCGCGCAAAGCACCGTGCCATTCTGCAAAGAGAGAGAAAAAGGCGCTTGGTTTTTAATCTGCTTATGGCAGATGTCAACGTCTGCAAAAATCTGACAAAACTAAAGGCAGGAAAAACTTTATCTGCCAAAGCGCAGCACGTGTCACCGTTTATGGCTGTAATCTGTACGTAGGACTTTACAATGTAATTCTTTTGCCTCGCGGTAAGAATATCTTGGAGTGGATGAAGCGAAAGAGGCTTGTTCTGCTAAATACAGTATTTTCCACTTTTGCGGGAAGGGTTTTTCGAACAATATGCCAACAACAACCTATTGAGTTTAAAATTATAACGGTGAAGTTACCTCTAAGCTTGCAGTGGCAAGCTGTTCTGCACAGACAGTTGCAATTCTGGTTGGATGATCAGGACATACAAAAAAAATCTCGTGATAATGTTATTTTTAAAACTGTGAGCAAGTTACGCATTGTACTGTGCGTGTTGCGTTGGCTTCCATACAAACAAACGCAAAAGGGAAAGTTTCTAACTTCTGTTCTCACAGTCATGTTGCACTGATAATGTTGGGGTCGAGAAAAAATTTTCTGGTTTCATATATTATGTTCGATTATTTCACAAATTAATAACAAATATGCTTTCCCATAGAAACAGTGCGTTGTAAAAGCAATTAAAATAAACAGGCTAAAATGCACCAATACCTCTGCTCGTTTAACGTGCTTAGTTTGTGTAAATAGATATGCCAAACAAATACCGCTGTTTTCGCAGCAGGTTCTACCTGCATAACATAACTTATACGTGAAAGGTTAGCCACTCTGTCAGTTGAATTGCGCTATGCCGCCAGTTTGAGTCACGGTGACAATTTGACGCTCTTGAGCATAAGCCGGCAAGTGGACAAAATCAAGAGGAGGTCTTGACAAAATGCACATGACATACGTGCTTACGCAAGGCCTCATCAATGTCTTGAATGCCATCTTCATGTTTTAAATGTCTAACAACAGAACGTGATTTTATCGTTAATGTCGTTGTGGGTGTCAGATAAGAAAATCAAAAATGGTGAGCCGATTATGAAGTGACTTCAAAGCGATGGCGCTTGATTTCGTCAACGATTACTCATGCCTCCGCCANGATATCTGCCACAAGCTCATGGCGGCGAGTTCACTCGGTATTTGGGGTTAAATCAAGTTCATTTCGAAAAGAGAGGAAAGCGCAGTGGCCGGTAAAATAAAGGAACAAGCTATGCCACAAACTTTTTAAATTTGAAATGTGCTTCTCACGAAAAATATCCAAAGTATAATTCTTATTTATCTCGTTGCTTGCTTCTTAGCAAACCGATACGCACATAAGTTCTCATGGCGAATGCCATTTAGCGTCACTTTAGGTTAGTAACTAACTTTCCATTCCACGCTAGCAGAATGTTTTTAGATATTTTTCACTCACCGTACGTTCCCGTTCCACTTTTCACCAAATGAAGGAAAAAGATGATGAAAAGCAAGTTCAAGCAAACGGCGCGACGTCCTTCGTTGTAAGGATTCATTCGAAAAAATCGCGAACAGGATGTAAGCAAACAGAACGAACATTCAATAAACATGATCGACATCTAACAAATTTTTTTTGATAAAATATGGTTTCTGCAGAGAAAAGGAACGTGAAGCATGTTGTGGGGGAAAGACCAGCTTCACGCTACTACGATGCTTTAAGGAACTCCGGTAGCAAAAATAATAAAGAAAAAAATTTTTAGTCGTCCGATTCTGCTGCTGTCAAAAAACTCCACCTTCCTTAAGACCTTTTCATTAAGGACTTCCCGGGCGCCATCTAACCTCGTTACGCCCCTGCCTATAGTCCTTTTCTACGAAACAGCAAACTCCATTTTGATCTATCTATACGATATCTGCATTAGTTACCATAGATAAACACGCTAACTTAAGAGATAAAACTGTTCTGCAAAAAATCAGAAATGAAACAAGGGGCATCGTTCCAAGTCCTTTTACAAACAGACAGTGGGGGCAGAGGTGCCTGTTTAAAAAAAGCCACTAGTAACTTGGTAACTAAATTTATAATAGTTTGACTATTATTGTTTAACTCGAAGTTGTGGAGAACATTTAAAAGCAACAATCATTACGAATATCAAAGTTGTCCATGCGTTTTTCCCAAGAGGGCTAAATGTGATTATGTAAAGACGTCCGCGGGACGGTATTTCCTTCTGACATTTTTAAAAGTTAGTGTAGTCCGGGCATTTTTCTTAGTTTAGGTTAGAAGTAGAGAATCCTTTGCGACGGGCACTATAAACATCTGAAACCAAAGCCGAGCCATAAGAAAGGTGCTCGCGGACCGCATTTGGTCCTTACTGCCCGAAATAGATGCATTTCTGCGTTGGCTACGAGAAGTGGTCACCGTTTTTGAGGTCAAAATTGTCATGCAACAATAGTTAAGATCAGTGATCTTCAACGTGGGCGAAATTGCCCTAAAGGGGCGATTTTGTGATTTAGTGAGCGATTTCTGCAGGCTAAAACATACTCAAATGTTGAATTGATTCTAAGAAAAACAATATTTTCCACTTTGGAACCAAAGCATTTGATGCACTTTGAGAGTCAAGCATTGCGGTTCCCACGAAGGGTATAGGGCAACCGATTTTTTGACCTGAAAACTTGAAATTTTGACTTGATTTTGACTTATCAATTTCCTGCGTTTGCAACTACAAAATACTTCAGACTTTGGTGTTGAAGTTAACTCAGAAGCATATTCATGCCGTACGCTTCAAACTTTCAAAGAATTTGTTATTTAACCTTAACTATTATATATGTGGTAAGTAGCCTACATTTAATAACTACAGTAGAGGCAAACATGAGAACATCATAAACTTAAAGCACTATACGCAAATTGAATAGAACATTAACCAAACCAAGTAAGTACTGTAAGACCTCGTTTCTTGCCTTCCCACGCCTAGCCTACTTAATATGCAATCGTCTAATAGTGGGTGAACGTTTTCCAGAACTGTGGGGGAAAGTGAAGCAATTATTACTGGGGTTTCCCACGACGTATTTTCTTGAGCAAGGTTTCTGCCAAGCACTGCACAGTGCACACGCGTAATAAATACCGTAATCGCCTTGACATGACCAAGATCAGGGAAACGTCACACGGCTTCAAATGGCCAACTTGCAACCTGCTTTGAAAAAGTTTGCACATAAGCACCTTCGCAAGGTTCGCAGTAATTGGAATCAGCGGTTTTTATGGAAATGATTAACATTTATTCTATAAATGCACTTGCATTCGTTTTGTCTCATGCTAACTAGATTGCCCATTTATATTTCATTAGCACTGAATTATTTTCAAAACCAAATACTATTTTTGAACAACGCATGAATTATAGAAAAGGGGGAGATTTTCAGGCAAAATTCCTGTAGGGGGGTGATTGCACAAACAAGGTTGAAGACCACTGGTTTAGATGTAACACGCCACATCATCACGAAAAAATGACCTACGCTTCTCATCCAGTTGTTCATCAGAACCGGCGCCAAGAGCGACCACAAACAGGGCCCCGACAAGAGGGGGGGGGCGGGGGGGCAATGCGCCGGGGCGACACTTTTGGTGAAAAGAAAGAATAGCAAATGGTCTTTCACGAATGAACCTGAAGTTAGATTTAGGTTTAGGTTTTAGATTTTGATTAAGGTTGGACCTACCATACGTCCCCAGTTTGGCCGGGACTGTCCCGGTTTAAACGTCGGTCTCGGTTAGCAAAATGTCCGGGGAGGCACTTCTCCATGTCGGGGCCCTGACCACAAAGGCATGATGATGCGTAAAAATCTACCTACTTCTACAAGGTTGGAAAATGCTGCATTCCTGGTGATTAAATAACATAACTGTCGGTAGGCTATCCCAGCTTTTTCATCATGTAAAACTGAAATAGGGACGCAGGTCTGCCCATAAGCACAATTTGCCGCTTGTACCTCATTGATGGAAGGGTTGGCCGGTATTGACAAGCAACGCCTACTTTTTTATGGGAGCCACTGGCTCATGCACCTATTTTTTCGGTAATTTTTCGGTCATAGACCGAAATGATTTTGAAATGACTGAAAAAATCAAGTCATTTCCGTCAGAATGTCTGAAAATATAGGCTATAAGCACTGTTACGGTGAGTTTTAAAACTGTGAGACAAATGACCGAAATGTTTCTGCAAAAAATGACCCAAATGTTTCAGCGAAAAAAAAGTCATGCACTGACTTGGTTTTGCGCACAGGCAGCCAAAGCATCACGGTTACAATATAGAAAAAGTCACCATAACACTAAGAATCGCCCTAAGATTTAAAAACATCGTATTTGTACGAACGGTTTATTGCAAAATTATAAGTTGTCAACGGAATGTAACGTCACGTTTTTCACAATAGCTCACAAGTCCGATCTGTGCTTTCGGGTTACTACTGTATTCGCTGCCAAAGTTTGTGAATGCAACAACTTGATAAACAATTATCGTTTTTCGACAATGCCATGGTCAGGTTTTCTTTGGCCTCCTGCCCCCACTGTTTCAGGGTCCCTAAAATTAAGTGCATCATTAGGCGTGCTTACTGCGAAAAGGTTGTAGGAGTTTCAACACAATTGCGTATCTTGGTTGGTTTTGCTGCGACCTTTCAGCACTGAACAAGGTTTTATCAATTAATTATTCCTTCCAAAGTTGTTAAAGACATAGATACTACCATTTAAAATTTTTCGCCATGTTAGCAAGAAAATTGTTTGGCTGAATATGAAATGTTTTATTTCCCTGAAGGTGTTACGAACACAGGAGGGTCAAAGTTGTGTGCTATGTTCAGGCTTTGATACATCAGCCGGACAATATGCAATAGATTCACTCAGCTTTTCTATAATTTTAGACTCTTCGTCGGGAAGAGGAAATTACAAAATCCTCAGGTTCTCAAATCGTCTAATATTTTGCATTTATACCTGCTTGCTTAAGCACGCTATTGCAGTATAAGTTCTTAGTTATCCTGTTTTTGTTGGGTGAACCTACATTCCTACAATAAGCGCAGTCATTAAAAGTTCGACTAAAATTGCTAGTTCAAAGTAGGTCAAATCTGCGAACATCGAGTTAACGCAAACTCAGCCTGTGGTTACCAGACAGAGTTCACCATAAAGACAATTCTCATGCTTCACTTAAAAACGCCTGAAACCAGCCATTACCTGTAAGTATTAGGCCTAAAAGTCGCAGTGCAGTCTACCTGCTGGACTAATTCAGTGATTCATGGCTGAGAAGACTGCTTCGACAACTTACGCGTAAAACCTGAAACGACCTCGGCGACACGAGAAGTTCCTCTGCTCTGTTCAGGACATACACTGCGATTAAAAGGCAGACCACCAATATCGAACTGAGAACACGTAAAAGGCGTGCTGAGTACACAGCCTACAAACGCAAATATATCGGAGCTTTAAAATATCACGGGTAATGGCATGGACCGTAACGCGATCCACGGGATAACAGACGCATACAAGCGTTCTGCTATCGCCTAAGAGTCACCCTCAATACAGCCTGAAAATCTTTTCTTGTCTGTAGCCTTACTTGAGGTACTTTGCAATGATTCGCAGACATTACAAATGTACTGATATTTTGCATTCGCAACTGCCAAAAGTTTAACTCTACTAGTTGTCCAATTCAACTTTTTATTAAGGCTACATTAAAACGTGTTCAGCACCTGCAAGCGACGAGCAAAGGATTTTGTAGATTACCGCGCTCCATTGCTTTCAGAGGCGAAGCTGTGTCATGCTGCTGACATATATGTTCTGCTCTCTTTTCTTGTCACCTTTACGGCTCCCTCACCTCTTGCTTCACAACATGCATGGATGAGTGCGGTATGCACGCCGTAACGAGACCTTAAACGCTGTACTGCTTACTTGGGTGGTAGGCAACGTGGTTGAAAGTAATGCGTAGAAGGCTTGGTAGTATAAGCAACGGAAAGCTTTATTCGTCAAGAATGACACGGCGGATCACATCGAGATTGTGCAAGAATAGCAGTGAACAAAACTAAAGCCAGGGAAACTAAAGTTGCAGAACGCTTTCCTCACTGTTATATATACATACTGAAAATTGTGAACAAGTCCAGACAGCATCGGCGCAGTATACGAGTTTGCGCTGACAATTATGAAACAAGTTCTGTTGTTTCAGAAAGTCTGTTCAGCCTGCATCTTTCACTCTCAATGTTTCATTACGCTGACAAAACTAACATATTTATCCCTTTTGTACTGCTTTGGCACTATTAGTTGGTATAAGTATGATGATATGTAAAAAAGCGTTACGATTTGGTTGCCATTTCGCTAAAATCGAGAGCATTCTGGTTCTGTTGCATAACCATAATGCCGAATTTCATCAAAAGCAAAACGTTTTTGCTGCAAAATGCAAAACACTTAGGTTTTCAGAGTAAGAGAGTTGCATGAAAAATACCACGAACTGATAAAGTATTACAACGACTGCAAACTCATTTAAAAGACATATTCTACAGACCGTCTGACGGAATTACAGCAAATTGCCCATTTAAAGTTAACTTTATTCGACGTGTTCACGAAGGCCCATTGACGTTGCGTCGCAAATTTCAATTATAGAGTATAATTTTACAAAAAATCTTAGCAAACGACGGTAACAGAAAACACTGTGAGATCTTATAACATTGCGAAAATGTGGTGATAACGACTCAATTCATACGCGGATCGCATACCACTTTTTTATCACCAACTCATTTTCGACAAGGTTGTTTTTAGATGCTCACACTTTCTGCTGCTGGATGCCACTGGATAGGCTAGACCGGGAGTTCTTAACCTTTTCTCTTCTGCCAGGCCTCCCTTTAAGTGGTTGTCTTTTGTTTCAAGCCCCCCTGACTTGGAATAAGTAAATTAGACGGGACACTTTCCCGCTCAAAAACTTTCCACGTTGTAGTGTGCGTAAGGCCTCGAGCCCCCCAGGGAATTTATTGACGCCCTTTTGGGGAGGCGTGTCCCCCGGTTAAGAACCATTGGGCTAGACCTATCCACACGATAAATCATTCCACACGCATGATTGGAAAACTTCGGTCTTCGCAGTGTTCCATAAAACATCTCACTACGCATTTTTTCGTTGAATGCTTTCAAAAAATAACTTTTCTCTGTTTTCGATTCCTTTGAATTACAGCGGTTCATTATTGTTACTGACCTTAGATCAGGGATTTTCAAACTACGGTCCGCGAAGCCTTTTCATCCGATCCGCGAAGCCATTTTGTTAACAAAGAAAAAATAATGTATTTACGAAAAATGTGTTGATTGCGTAAAATGTAACATAATCCGAAACAATCACATTACCTAAGATGTCCGGCCATCGAACTGTTGTGTAACAGCGCATGTGGCCCTCTGACAAAAAATTCGGAGACCCCTGGTTTAGACAATTTACTGTTCAAAATTTGCATTAAAATTTAGTAACAACAAATCTTCATGTCTAAAATTGATACACTTTAAAGCGCAGGAAGAACAACTATTAGAAGCTGTCTACATTGATTTGACTGAAGATTCCTCACAAAAAATTTGAGGACATCAATCGAAATGTGCCTTGAATACTCTGCACAAAGCAGGTCTGAAGCTGGACAGATGAGACAAATGGTCTTTGTCCTTAGTTTTAAATCATTATTGCAAAATAACGTCAATCCAATAACTGACGGGGTGCTGCATTCTTCCAAAAAAGTTTTTGCCAATGACAAACAAGGCTCACATTTATGCAAACAAAGAAAAGCATTTCCACAGCGCAATTTTTTGCAAATTTCACTCAACTGCTCAGGAAACTTTCCTTAAGGTCATGGACCTTACAAGCCTTTCTAAACAGCTAGGCTCACGAAACGCGACTGAATCATCTATTTCTGATACTACTATTCCATGTCTAAGCCGAACTTTTTTCAGAACAGAAAGAAATTTTCTCCGCGTGTTTACCAGAGGCAACGGTCTCGATCAGCTTCAGTTGTAAAACCTGATACCGTGTTCATCTTGCTGACTGACGGTTCTTGAGCTCTTTGATGATAGCGACTGACGTCACTCATTGGTGTAAAACGTACCAAGTGTTTACAGCGAAAGTCTGTGACGTAGTTTTGAAGTTAAATAGATGAAGCAATAACAACCGATAAAAAAATCACCTAAATACAAAATGAATATTTACACTGAACTTTTGGTGGATATTAGTGGTTGCTGTGCACTGTTGCAGTACGCATGCCCAAGCAGGCAAATCCTGCATGAAGCTTTCGTTAAAAGCCAAGCTGTCTCATCGAGGGATGTCAAACCACTTTTTAAATCCTAAACTTCAGTAAAACTCTTTGGTAATTTTCAAGTTCATAAGGTTAAACAACGGCGTAATTTGCCTATCAATGCACTCTGACCAGAGTGTCAGCCAGACCTTGTCTTCTACAAGGACTAAATTCTTGAGGAAGAAGATAGATTATTTAGTGGAGCAAGTTGCTTCATGCAGTGCTTCTGTTTGCTGTCAGGTTCGTAATTTTGTCTTCTTATTTCTACCAAAGAAAAAATGAATCGCCTATATACCGAAAATCGCGTTTAAACGTTACTTTGCGACGAGTGCGCCCATGAAGTATGGAATCATTTTTATTTTGCTACCTGTAAAGGTAATTGACAAATAGATTTTACTGTCGCATTTCCAAAAGGGCGCACGTCAAGTACAATCTCTTGAAGCCAGTGAAGCGATTGTCATGGGTTCTGATCAAATGTACTTCTCCGAGGTGTGGGCGGACCGCAAAACAAGATGTGGTACACTTGTTGCGGTTGACGTTGGAATGACTTCATTCGGGAACTTTCTGCACTATTCGCACTTTGTAGGGTTAACAAGAAAACTTGTGGTGCTCAACATCGAGAAACTCGCCCGGTGCCGGCCTTATATGAAGATACAGCAACAGTCAGTTTGTTGTTCGTGACTTGCCCAAGTTCCGCAGTCAAAACCGACGTACAAATAAAATACGCGCGTGAGCGGTCTAAATGTTTCCACCACAAAAAACATCGCTTTTCGTCTTCAGGGTAAATCACTTGATCATAAAAAATATAAAAAAAATCACAATTGTCTGCCTAGAAAGCTTTTCTCTGTGACCAGTGTCACAGATTGCGCAAGCTAAAGGCATTGTTCCTGGTGAAACTGCGTGAACGTCACAGTTTATTAAGTGATTTGCACAGGCTGAAATTTTGCTTTTGATTTCAGCACAAGCGGTATTCAAGCTTGCGTTGTCTTGCTGCCACTTCACGTTTTCACGAAAATGCCAAACAACCTACATTTCTTGTTTTTCTCATAAAGTATATTTTTGATGTTGTTCGCATATACTTCATAATACTTGTTTAAAACAATGTTACCCGAAACACTATGAGGAGGGAAGCGAAATAAATGTATATTGCAAATGACGAAATGATTTTACGCCTCTGTCTCCAAGTTTTGCTGGCAGATATTTCTGCCCGTCATTTATTACAAAGTGAAGAATGAGTTGAAGTCCATCACACCCAAATCATGTACTATGCTCTACTGTTCGCACCACAATATGTTTAACTCTCCATTTGCGCTTCCTTTTGGATTTTGTTCCGTTGGGCAAAACAAACAAGTACGATTGGAGGTTTCTGATTTTTATCGTATATTAAAATCCAGCTTCTTGAATATTTTAAAGTGATTATTTTGCGAATAACCGACAAATCACACGTCTTCAACTGAAAATGAGGATCGCTATTTCTGTGCAATATCTTCTGCTTGTTTTAAGGATATGTGCCGTTGCTGACGACAGCAGAACAAAAACAATCACTACATTCTCCTTGAAGTCAATTATGCACAACGGAGCACTTTGTTCGTTGACTGGATACACGCGTTGGTTGGCATTCAGTGTTATCGTAAAACAACAACAAATCGTTGGTTTTTGGTCCTCACGGGCATCAGGTTTTTGAGTGAAGTTTTGACCACAAAATTTCGTTAAATGTTTTTGAGAAAATGACGTCATCTACAAATGACAATATTGATATACATTGCTGATTCGCATATTCTGATAATTTCAAACAAAACTTTTCATACTAATCTCATAAGAGAAAACTAAAATTTGAAAACTGTTTAATGCACTTATCATAAAACTTTTAATTAACCGTTGACCTTGCATGCAGTGGCGTCGCCAGCTCAAAATTTGGGGGAAAATCTTTTGACTTTAAGCAAGCAACAGTATTCTGTTTGAGACACCGCCTCTCAAAGCACAAAATAACAAGATACGCTAGAAATTCGGGGGGGAATGGACGCCTTGGCCCCCTAGCTACGCCTATGCTTGCATGTTGCTCCAAATGAAGCTTGGCAATTGCTCCCCGTGACAGATGACAGCGAAACACAGCACAAACCGCTTTTCAAAGTCTGGTCGAACCTTATTGGACATAAGCATGCTCAAAACACTGACGACTTTTACTTACCGAAACAAAGCTGGGCTGGATATCGTACACCATTTAATAGGCTTTTAAGTAAGAATCTAAAGTGGAAACGAGTTCCAATGGTAGAAAGTTTTTGCGCCTGAGATACGAGTGGCAGTTACTTTACAAAGCCCAAAACAGCACGTCACCTTTTAATGGTTTAATTACAGCAATCATTGACATCCACTTGAATGTTCTTGGATATATAAAAATAACTTTCCAATTTCATGATAAATATTTGTAACCCGCGCGGGCTTAAACTGCTGTCTTTGCTTTGCACTAAATTGCTGAAGAATGGCACCATTTGATTAGCGAGCAGGTTCAATAAACGTTGCCTGCGATAGCAAAAATGTTCTACACTAAACAAACTTCGTTGAGAAAATTAATCGATATTTAGGTTTAAGGGAGAGCTTATCGCCTTGAATTAACTTTGGATAGCCTGAGTTTGGTGCGAATTATGGATTGTTTTTGTTTTCTGAAAATAAAATTACTAGCCTTATAATAAATACTACGGCCAAAGCAAACGATAAAATAACTAGATTTCCAACCTTACCAAATAGGCTCGTTTTCGGAAAATATTTTGAGCACTCTGATCAAAAAATAGCTCTTCGTGAACCAGTTGAAAAAAAAACTGAAAAACATCTACAAGCAGTCTACAACTGTAAACAAACACAATGTATATGCAAATGCTCTTTCTGGTAAATCATTGGCACCACGGTCAGCGAAAAGCAACACGAGAGGTTTTGGAAGAAAGCACAATGACAATTGTACAGAGAGTAAACTGCAATAAGCCAATAACTGAGACCAGTTCTGACAAATCATCTGATGCGTTGGCGCATGACGAACAACCATGAAGACAAGTTGGTTACGAATCTTCTCCTGCCTGAAGACGATTATTGCAAAAGACAAATGAGGCTAAGAAGGAAAAGTTGTTTGGCTATTGGGCAACGTCTCATTAATTGTCGTGAACATTTTGGATCTCTATGAAACGGCTTTTAACAGCATACCAATGCGTTCTTCAACCGCATATCACCAAAAGACAGGTCATCGACATTTGTGGTTCAACAGCAACAGGTGTAGTGGCTTATCTGTCGCCGATGCTTGCCCTAAGCAAGTCGAACTGACTTAAGATGCGCTGAACGGGCTAATGGCCCAGAGCGCTTGTATTCATGACACAGCCAGAAGTAAACAACACGTTAACTGGCCAACTTTCTTGTTTGAAGCCCAAAGCCGGTATGAACCATATAAGGTAGGCAAAGTGGCAACAGCGAGTTGAAGACTGTTATAAGCATCATCAGAAGCATACATAAAAAAAGACATGTATTGTACCAATCAGGTTCCCATTTCTGGTAAAACAACCTAATCGCGCATATTCCATGGCAAATGATATCAATGTAAAAATGTCGTTCTCACCATCATCCACACAGCCATATGCCAAATGTGCTACGTCACTTAAAGCATCCGGTGCTCATTATGTGAGACGGAATAAGACAAAACGCCAAAACCAACTTTCACTAAACTAGCATCTGCACAAAGTTGAAAGTGTTTCTCCCAAAATCGTAACATTCGAATTCACGATTTCGTGACTAAATATAGTATCTTGTTCATGCAAGACGTTTTCGGTAACAAACGGTTTGCGTTAGCAGATATACGCAATCGAAACAGGTTGGTCCTTTGCGATTCAGTGAAAAAAATCTACACTGATTTCTTGTAAAATCTGATTCGTACAAGAGTTTTATGGGAATAAAAGTAAGGCAGTATACTGGATGTATTAAATTTGTGCTTACAGACTTTTTGTCCGAATCACTGAAGATTTTTTCCAGTTTGGAAGCTCTGTTTTGCATGTCGGCAACTTCAAACCTTTCAAAATCTATTTATGTTGCTGGCAGCTCAAGCAAACAAGCAAAATCAAACATCATTGTTTAAGATTTGATGCTAAACGTACAACTTTCAACCTAAATAAGTGCCGGTAATTGTAACTTAAAGTTGCATTTAGAATAGTGAAAGTTAATCAAGAATGTTCAACTACTGACAGAAATTCAGTTGCCGTTTAAAACCATACATGGACTGGTGATAGCATATCCGAAAACCTAGCGCACTTGTAATAGTTATAATAACTGAAATAGTTTCTTAATAAACTAAGCAAAATCTAAGTTTAAATCTTGTTCCAATTGTCAACAACCGGAGCACAAGACCACAGTGGAAAAAGCAAAGCCAAGCACCACAACATGGCGAAGAAAATTGGATTGAAGCATTTGTCTTGATCAAAACCATCAAAATTAAAAAAGAGGCGAAGCTGACAATTCGTGGGACTGCAACGTTAGATCTTAGTTTCGTGCTGGTGGAATACATGCCCTACACCAGGGGTCGGCAACCTTTTTTACGAAAAAGCCACTCTGCTTCATCATCAAGAAGATACGACCGCTGACGAGTCACAAAACGTTGATGCCGTTTTATTTTTCATGCAAATTTATAGGAGCATCGGCTAAATTGTAACAAACTTAATTCTAACAATAATCTAATGGGCATTTAAATTCCAAGTTTTGTCAAGTCGAAAGAGTCATTGTGGAGGAGCTAAAGAGCCATAGGTTGCTCACCCCTGCCCGACACCATATGCCACTGTTACTTCATTCGTTTCTGTACAGTACTACATACGATGTAAAGTTAGGCAAACAAATCCGAAAACCGAGGCATGCTTGGGCGTCCGCAGGGGGATAAAACGGACATTTGCCTCTCCCTGGAAATTGGGACTAAGTAACAAAAATTTCTAGAAAATCTGAAGTTAGCAGCTTAATTCCGATTGATTCACTTTAAGTCTTGCGATGACGGCTCATTTGCCAGAATGACACTCACACTGCACAAGAGCCAAGTTCACTGTTCCGGTATCATGCAGTGATGAGCTTGCATTTCACTCATGTCCGCTCCTTTGCCTGCAGAGTCAGGTTGCCGAAACTTGCGATCGAATCGTTCTGCTGTTGGGCTTTAATGCGTAACCATTACATGTCAGCAAATCTTGAAAGGTTCGCTTCAACTTACAGCAGTAGGTGTTTTTCCGCATGTGAATGTTAAACTCAGACATCTTGGCAGGTAACACAGCGAGACAGTGACTGCTGATAGCGGCAAGCCAAGCAGTAGTATACTGTGTGAAAAGAAGCGTTAGTGAATTTGTACCAATGCTTCCAAAAGTCTGAAAATCCATTTTCAGTGTGAGCAGTGGTGCAACTAGAGGTTTGAGCCAGGGAGGGAAAACTTAGCTGACAGGGGCACACTTGCCATTGCAGGGGCCCAATAACCAATATTCTGAGAAAAAGCTTCATAAATGATGGTCAATCCGGATGTGGATGGCCGCACTAAAACCTTAATCACCGGAAAATACTCCAAAAGCGCAAACAAACAAACAACCTAATGAAAAGCAAAAGTATACTAATATTGAAGTATAAGCTAAGTGGGGGCCAGGTTTTAACATTCAACTTGCCAGGGGGAAGATTCGCCCCTCTGCCCCACAGTCAGTTACACCACTGATTGTGAGACTGTGAGTGTGACCAATGTGCCTGAGTGACTAGTTTCCTGCTCAGGAATCCTGGGTGGTCCACTACACAGGGCTTGTTTTTTTGTTGATTTCATATACTTACTAAAATGTTAGAAGCCTGTGTTTCCATGACTTTTCCTGATTTTCAGAGACAAAGGGAATGGTGTCAGAGTTATTTTACAAATCTATCCCTGAAAGCTTACGAATAGAAAATTGAGGCACTCGGGCTACATGACCTGTAGCGAATTTTGTGCGCCCTACTACCTTAACATTTCAATGTGATTCTTAGTGCAAAACGTTTTTGGCCAAATATGACATCGGAAACCTTATATGTGAAGAGTATTTTATTCCTACACCATGTCTTGTTCTGAAGAAAAAACGATTCTACAACCTGCATGAGGTTTTCTACGCACAAACAAAAATTCCCATCTAATTAAGCACGTGTTTGGAGCGACAGTGCATAAAATTTGTATGCTACAGGGTCGGATCCAGCCAGTGACGTTTGGGGGAGAGATTTCAATAATATTTGGTAGTCGTCTCATTACTGGTTCACTACTGGAAGAGGGATGAAGCATGCAAGTATGCTGTTTTTTTCATTACGCGTTTACTACTGCAAGAGGGATGAAGTATGCCGTTTTTTTCTGAAAAACGAATGCTGTTTTCTGAATTGTAAAAACGATGGTGAATAAAGTTACTTTCGTAGGTTTTAGGGGGATCCATCGCCCCCCTGGATCCGTCCCTGGTATGCTATGTATGTTTCGCTGCGCATTTTTTTATGTTTCGCTGCGATTTTGTTGTGAAACCTAAACTGGGCCGCATGCGGCCCGCGGGTTGAACATAGCTGATCCAGCCTATCCATCAACGGGTCCGCATAGAAACACCTGGTTTTTAAAATGGGGTCACAGAACAAAAATGTTTTTGAGAAGCCCAGGCACAGGGGATTAAAACACTATATTTTGTATTTCTTGGAAAAAGACAACTTCAAAGCGGCATAAATAAGCTCTGTGTCCACTGAATGAATTGCGCTTGTTTCTTTCATTAAATATGCGGCTACATTACTATAAAAAAGGAGTTTACGTATAGGTAATCAGATCGACAGCTAGACGATACTTTCGAGAGCGGCAACACGATCCCGCACGAACATGTATAGGCTACATCCAAAAAACAAACCTTCAAAAAACGCTAGAAATCACGGAAATTTAACGAAGAGAACTTCTGAACTACGCGAAAGAGCTATAAATTTCAAGAAAAGGTCGCATGGCCGTTTGTCCTTTAGAAGAATAGGAAAGGCTTTAATTTCTATTTACATCTACTGCAGCGTTTTTTTAAGGAAATGTTAGGTACCCAGTATGGACCTGTACGGACCCGATTTCTCTGATTCTAGGGACCCGATGACAATTTTCGCTGATTCTAGGGACCCGATTTAAAATTCTAGGGACCCGAATCGGGTCCCTAAAACGCCTTAAAAAATCCTGATCTGCTGTTATGTAGAACCAAAGTCGCCAGAACAAAAGATAGATTGAGGTGGGCACTACACATAGGAGGGGTATTCTTTCACGCTTTTCAGACAAACAGCCAAATAGGTTTCATATGCTTGGGACCCCCAAAACTAAGATGGCCTAGGGCCCCGCGCTCCCTGAATCCGTCCCTGTGTGCAAGAGCAGTGCTGATGTGCACTAAACATTTAGCAAAAGACACCATATCCGGATAAACTAAAGCACTAAAGTAGGGTTCTCAGCCTTTCTAAGCATGTAGCCCAACTAATAAACAGAAAATCTTGGTCTAACGACTGCAGTGCCGTACGCAGAAATTTTTTATGGGGGGGGTTTCATCCAGTGGCATATGGTGGACATTTGTATTTGGTGTGCGCTGTTTGTGACGTCACAATTTGACGTCATAGTTATGTTTCCAAAGCAACGTTTTGGCGAAGTTTCTTGACATAATATGCATATTTTTCTACATCCACTCCCTTTATTTCATTGCACTGAATATAAACTTTTAGCGCTCCAAGTTAGGCTATCGGAGTACAATGCACTCAACGCTACGACGAAGCAGTTCATAACGGCAAAAATATCAGGCTACGCGTTAAAACAGTGGGTAAAACACACTCATCAGTGCGTCAGAGCAATTTACAGCTGCAGAAGGAGGCGGCGCTAATGTCTTATCGAATGCGAGCAGTCGAGCATAGAAAAAGGCGGCTGGACTGGCTGGCGCATATCCCCGTTTGAAAGATCGAATCTTGCTCGTTGCTACACTACACAAGAATTGAGAATGCGCATAAAGTGCACAAGAAAACTTTCGATTTTTTATTATTGATAGAAGTCCAGCAAAAATTTAGCTTTCGTTTTTCCCTGCTGAGACATTATTAAATGCCTGAATGCTTCTGTGATAACAGCTGCTGTTTTTGAGCTCGTGCAACAGTTCTACCCTGCTACAAAAATTGGTAATGTAGCCAATGGGTCATCGCTTGCGCTGATCACCCTTAGCAGACAAAATAAATGTAATTGTTTCGGATAAAGTGAACTATCGCGGAACACAATCTTATACATGCGTAGTGGACGAAAGGTCTGCAAAAACTGGTGAGATGGTTTCTGGACGCAGACCACAACCCAGATTTCCACCGAAACCTAATTATTACTAATTGGCCCATTTACAATGTTCCTTGAAGTTTGCATGCAAATTAATTCCGTGGTATTTGCATTCAGTCGACAAATAACAAGCAAAGGTATGCAAAAACCATTAATCTCTTTTGTGCAGGTAATAAGTTTTTGTAAAATGTCAAGCTCAAGAGGGTTTATTGCCAAACCCCCGCCTTGCGTACGCCCTTGCCCACAAAAACCTAATTATTACATTTTGGCCCATTTACAATGTTCCTTGAAATTTGCATGAAAATGTATTCTGTGGTATTTGGTTTAAGTCGACAAATTAACAAGCAAAAAGTATGCGAAAACAATTAACCACCTTTGCGCAGGAAATAAAGCTTTTGTAAAATGTCAAGCTCAAGGGGGGGTTAACCCCAACCTCCCTTGCGTACGCCCTTGAACGACTGTACAACTTCTCCAATGCGATAACTTTGCACCATGGGCGCAACGAGGAGGATAAGGGGGAACAATACCCCAGGCACCGAATCACTGGACGCCGCCGAGAAGTCCCAACAATGTCGCAAGTACTTTCTTCAACACCGTACATTTCCTCCGAAAGACCTTAGGTTCGAACATGGGGGCGGCAAAGTTATTTCTTTGCCCGGACGCCATCCAACCTTGGTACGCCCCTGCTTTGTACATGCACAGAGCAGAAATAAAAACAACTTTTAATAACACAACCTTCTCTACAATCAATGCAAAGGCTGAGCTTGTTTGTTGTTAGAAAGCATAGATGTTCGAGGCTAATGCACAGATCAAGTTATCTTCCACAGCCTGCTTCTAGATTTCGTTTTCATGGCAGCAAGAGCGGCATGTCTGCCTCAACATGTCTTCAGTAACTGCATATTGACATTGTGCACAACGAGGTAGGTTCCGTGGAAATTTCCATGTAGCAATATTTTCTAACACATAATGATGAAAGAGAGCGTATTAAAACGTTTGTTGCTCTTTTGAGCTACCTACCTTTTCGATCAAAGGGTTCAACTTACAAAACGTGCTCAATTTCAGTAACACCAGGCCGGGACCCGTCAAAAATTCTTCCGTGACCCCAGGGGCGTAACGAGGTTAGATGGCGCCCGGGGAAAAAAGCAAGCTTGGCGCCCCTATGTTCGAGACTAAAGCCTTTCGGAAGCAAATGTACTGTATTGAAGGAAGTACTACTTGTGACATTGTTGGAACTTTTCAGCGCCCCCCGCAGCCACGCAGTGCAGTGCTTTTGGCGCCCCCGTAGTGGCTCGGCGCCCGGGGAATTGCTCCCCGTTTCCCACGCCCCAGCGTGACCCACAGGTTGAGAAACCCTGCCCTGCACTAAACCTTCAAATACACAATTTCGTGCAGCCTAACCTTTTCAGCCCGGCAAAAAAAAACAACATCAGGCAGCGGTAATGTCTTATGCTACCTAAGCCTTGCTGATGGCAAGCAGCCTGCGAAATTTGCATCTAATTGTTTGCTTTTCATCTGGATCGTCATAAGCACTGCTAACACGTTTTCTCTAATTATTAAAAATAAGATTTCCTTTGCACTCAAATGTACGCAAAAAATTACTTTTCAAAAGTATTGCACTTCATCGCTAACTAAAAGACGTCTGTAATTACATCTGTTTCAGTCGAAGTTGTTTTCAGACTCTTGCAAAGTCTGTCATCAAGGCGAAAATGCTGTGTGTGTGTGACACCAACCTCTCGACATATTAAGAGCTACTCAGGCATAAACATCACTTTCTGCACGCTTCGTCAGACAATCAAGTGAAATTTTGCTAAATTTGAAACAACAACCACAGGAAACTCTGAAGCCACCGAGCCTGTGCTACGAATCTTGCATCAAATATTCGCCTGGTAGCTCACGTAGCTCAGTCGTTTGCCCAGTTACACGGTCGGTACAAATTCCACGGCAATGCACTCCCGCGTGGTTACGCCACACAACAACTGAACGCGTCTGATAATCTTCCAAAATCGCGTACCAACCAATGCAGTGCCTCCGGCGGTGCTTTCTTTGCCACTTCTATGACGTGACTAAGACTGAAAAATCGTGTGGTGTTTGGCATTGTTAGGAGACACGAGTGTCACGTGGTTGCTATGCCTGGTGCTGCATGTTGCTCCAGTGATGGCCTTTGCTCGAATAAGCCAATCGCGCTTTCAGAAATCTTTTGTCAATACATATCAGAGCAAGTTCATAACATCAGCAACAAAAACACTTACTTCAATGACTGCAGAACTGACTGTTAATAGCACCTGGGATCAGGGTCGGCGTTAGCCAGCGCGGGGCCCTATTTGAAACATTTTTGCGGGGTCCCCACTCAGTGGTGCGTAGTAATTTTTGAGGAGGTGCATGGCGTAATGATAGAAATCGGTGATGTTACAAAGCGAGACCCGAAAGGTTAACGCCAAGACCTCTCCAGCAGAGACTTCAATGGACAGCGCCGTTAAACCCAATAAATCAAATAATTACAATCCTCATCAATGCCTCCTCTCTGGTCAGGCACCTCCCTGATCAGTAGGGAGTTACGAGTGTAGTACCTCCAGAGAGGAGAGGTATTGAAAGCTGTGCTAGTGGATATCCAGAGCTGAAAAGTTTGCAGTAGTAACAAAAGATATCGAGAGCGGAAAATTTGCAGTAGTAACAAAAGAGGTCAGTGGGGCGGCAATACTGCAGTGGTAAAGTGTCCGCCTCTCAATTGAAAGATTGGGTGCTCGATCCACGACCACTGAATGAATTGCCGCAGCGCTCCTTGGGCAAGAGCGTTCACCTCAACTACCCCAGCAAGAAGCACAATTCAGGCTTCGGCCTGCCGCCAATAGCTGTCATCAAAATTGTAAAAAAATAGCTGAACTGTTAGTAATTTTCTGTTGCTCTTTAGGGAACCGTTATTTTTTGCACACCTGAAATAGTCATTCATAATTAAGACTAAGTTTATTTCAAACGTTTTCGCCAATCTCAGGTTGCCTATTAAATCTTTACGAGAGGGACAATGAACAACGCTATTAAGAGTCTGACTAAGCAGCACACATTTGCAATTACGAATTAAAAGTTACCTTCAGAAAAAAAGTAGTAGTAAATATTGAAATATCAACATTCAACAACTATCGAACCGTAATTTGCAGCAACTATTGAAACATGACCTGCCAAATACGAAACGCTTTTATGAATGAAACAGAAAACAGCTCAAAAACTTGAGCTCTTTCTGCCTTAGCTAGGTGCTAGTGAAAAAAACGTGGCTACTCACTCTGAAAGCAATGACCATTATACTATAGAACTTTGATGAGGGCGTTAAAAACCGCGGAGTTCACTTGGATTTTAGTTGGCAACGGATCCCATGTGGGCACCTCCAGAGTTTTCTTACGCTTTGACCTTGCTCACTGCAAAGACTTTTTCAGAGACCGCAACTATATCGTCTGAATACCGAGATGTTTGCAAATCAAGGTTTTGGTGTACTTTGATGGTGGTATTAAAGTGAGTTTATACCGTATTTTCAGAAACCGTTGGAAAAATTTGATGATCGTTTTGGTCTCTCAAAATAACATTAAAAACACTGGGCCCTGCGCCGGCACTATACACAAGCAGCTTGGATAGAAAGTGTAAGTTTACGTTGGTTAGTACGCGGAGCGCGGGGCCCCCTTAGACGCGGAGCCCAGTTAGAAGAAATCGGTCAAATCGGCTTAAAACCGGCCCTGCCTGCGATCAAAGTTATTCTCTTCGGTCATTCTTCGGTGCCAAAGCCTTAACTGGTTGTTAAGACAAATCACATTGCGGTCTTCACTTAGTGGATTTTCGAGTCCTAACAGATGTGGCAGTTGGATTGGCATTACTTGGAAAACCTTTAATATGGGATTTGTCAAAAGGATCGTCACAAAATTGGGATAATAGAAATCAACCACGGAACAAATATGCAACTCTGTGAAGCTAGTCTGGTAAAAATATTTCATGGCTTTTTGTCACCATGCTAGGGGGAATAAATGGGTTTACTTGATGACTAGGGAGCATGTACACTGACAGGCTAGATCAGCAGGGTTCTTGAAGTTTGCCTCAATATCCCCAGGAGGTATTGATATTTGATTTTGGGGGTAATGAGTATTTATTTCAAAATAGGAGACGTATTGTACAGTGAAACGTCATTATAACGCCATCGTCAGGATCGAAAAAACGCCATCGCGAGCAATTATACAGTCGCATCGCCAAGGGGGCTTTGGTGGACTTAGCCCTCCCCAAACAAACTCGAAGCCAGCCCAAATTGAAACAAGAAACACTATAAATCAGTGTAGTTTTCTTCAATTTTTAGTATGTCAAGCCCCCCACGCACAAATGCAAAGCCCCCCATTGAAAACTTTCTGGCGACGTTTCTGATCGCAAAAAGGAAATACCTCGTAATTTCGTACGGTGGAATCACAAATGAGATCAATATGTCCAGATCGGGCCCAGTTTTTTTCGATTTAATTTTAAAATTATTATACAGTAGTTATCTGCCCAGGCCCGTAGCCAGGTTTTAAGATATGGGGCACAAAATGCACGTTTGGGGGAAAGATATTTGTTCTTGTTAAATATTTGAAACTAATTTTATGGACAAAACAAAGTTTGGTGGGCACAAAAAATTTGGGGGACATTTTCCCCAAATACCCGCCCCGTGGCTAAAGGCTTGTAACTATCTATCGAAAGGAATCCTTTCCCAGCAAAAAATCAGGCGCTAAGGTCTTATAGAGTATATATTTCATGTACTAGGTAGGCATCATCAGCTCTTATTCAAATAGAGTCATTTTTATAGTTAACGTATAGGTATAATGTAGGCCTATTTATAGTTACCGTATAGTGTCAGTTCTTCCAGTATCTGATTTTTGTACGCGATCTCTCCGAGAGATCACTGCCATGGAGAATAAATCAAAGTCCATAGCAGATTAGTCTGCCAAAACGAACCGTTGAGTGTCGGGAAATTCACTAATATTCAGATTTACGCTGATTGGGATTAGGGTTATTGAGGCTTTCAAATGTTAAGGACAGATGGCGAGGGCAGGGGTGGGAAATTAATTTGGCCCGGGGGCCATTTTGCGAAGGCCGCGTTTTGCGGAGGGCCGTACCTTCTATTTTTAATGCAGTGTTTCTCAACCTCTGTCGGTTCGTGACCCGTTTGTTATTTTTGCACACCTGGTGACCCCTTCCAACTCTTTTTTTCAGTTCTTATGATTGTAACCATCATGATTGCAACATAATGCATTTCTAGGAAAATGCAACCAACTACCACAACATTTTTGCAACACAAATGCATTTCATAAACGCTTAATTTCAAACGGCAATTGAATTTCGCAAATATTTTTAATGCGACAGTAGACTTTGCAACCGTATGGCCAACTTCGAAATTCGTAGTTGAGCACCTGACGGTGCTAATCTTATTTCATGTTCGACTTTACTTTGATTTCGTGTCTCCGGTTTGATGTGAGCTAGAGCTGAAAAAACTCTCTCGCAGAGATATTGTGGC
>JGI24159J19872_10001778_pt1 | contig 24487 bp, 14 predicted proteins | sample Ectturendosymbi4_FD_19872 | JGI IMG/M metagenome (IMG submission 19872)
CATTGTTGATGCTATTTGATAATAGAGCCTGGGTGAAAGACCGGCACGTAAATCGTGAAGTTCAGCTAAGTGCAAAACATTGTTAGAGTATTTTTTACCTACATTTCTACTCCGGTAATCACCAAAATGGGGCGCATTTGTATAAAAAAGGCGCCACTGAAGGGGGCGACACAGCCGTTTGGGGGGCAATTGCCCCAAACTTCCCTCTGGATCCGCCACTGCATGGAGCTGTGACCCGTGGATCAATCCGGTTATGTGCATTTGACCCGGCAGTGTTGCATGGTTGCACACCTCTGATCTAGCTAACTGCATTCATACTGTAGGTGTGGAAGTAGGCAAAATTTTGGGGGTGCGAAAGAATTTTGCCCGGATTCTCCCAAACTTTCCCGAAAAAGACCTCCAAAAAAGCTCTTCGTGTCAATTCAGGCGCCATGTGACCTTCAAAAAAAGCTGTGTCAATTCGGGCGCCATTATTTTCAAATCAAAGCATGTTGGGCGCCATTTTTGCTCAGATTTTCAGGGAGTTTTGGAAGGTTCTCAGAGTTTTGTCCGGATTTCAGAGGATTTTGCCCGGATGTTATTGTATTTTCCCCTGATTTTCACCAAATCAAAACTTTTGCCTTACACCAGTGACTGTATTCCAACATATTTTAGTCCGTGACTCAATCGAAAACTGCGTTATGGCCCACGCGTGGGCCTGTTGACAAACCAGAACCGTCGCCAGAAAGTCTTCAATAGGGGGCTTTACGTTTGTGCAAGGGGGCTTGAATTTGAAAAATGATAAAAACTCCACTGATTCATAGTCATTCATATTTCAATTTGGTGCTTTGTGTGGGGGGCTAAGCCCACCAAAGCCCCACCGTGGCGACGGGACTGTGACAAACACTGCCTAACAGGAATGGAAAAGCGAGCTATTCGACAAAAGTTGACAGGGACGGATCGCTTGAAACCAGCATTATGTCACGTGCTATGCACTCGCATGCTGAAACTCGCATAAGTTGTATACGTTAACTCGTACTTGCTTTGCCAAAAAATTGTCAACAATGCCACTACTGAATTCTGTCAAGTAAATTTTCTTTCATGCAAACAATGTGAGACTAAATCTACATATTCATACAGGTGCCTGTTGGTGTTACTTCGTACAGTTGTTGTATAGCTGTTATAATCGAAAAAGGCCTCTAGTTGGAATGAGTGACATTTCCAGCACTTTGCTACTTTTAAAAAANCTTAAGAGTACTTCAAAATGATTACGCTTTCAGAACAAAATCTCTATTTAACTTTATTGTTCGATCATCGTTCCAGTAATGCTTCAGGGTACTGCNTTCAAAGAAAGCTTTGGTATTGGTCACGAAACGAAATGTCGAAAACAACGCTTGTAAACTGTGANTGGNAGTGAGTCTCGAAGTGCTGTTTTACCAATGTTCAGTAATTTACCTGTTTGCGGTATTAGTGCTTCACGGTAGCCTACGTCNATTTTTGGTTCGCTGTGTTGCTATAGTTACAGTTCCATGTGGCGTGTGGGAGTTGATAGAATTTGCTTTNGAAATGCTGAGAGGTTAGCACATTGTTTTTTNGGCAAGACCATAGCGTCATTCTGAAGAGGTTTTCGATGCGAAGCCCTTGCCTTGGACTTTGTGAACAGGAGGTGCTACTCTGCAGTGTGTCTGGAGTGTGTCATGTCAGCAGTAACAGACACAAGTGGACTAGAGAGTAGTTCATTGTCGTTCGACAACGCAGCGGCTGAACTACGCTTTCAACAACGTCAACATCGCCTACGTCACCAGAGGAAATTCATATAATTAATCGACGTTTCTCATTACTAGATGTGATACAAATGCCGACAATTTTTGCGCGTCTACACAGTCCGGGGTTATTTTCAGAGCTGAAAAGAACAGGTTAAACTTCTGCACAGCTAAACGGAAAGGTGTGGTGTCTAGGTGTGATGTGGCGCGATTTGGAGCAGCTTGGCTCCATCAAATTCTTGTTAAACACGTTTTATCAGCAACATTTAGCCACGCGTAAGTGAAGGAAGATGTTTAGGATCTTGCGTCATGATCTTAGGTGGACTTTTTCATAGAGTGATTTTGTGCAGTTTATAGACAGTTATGTTGCTAAATTAATCAAAACTGTTATTTGCCCAATCAAATTGTACTCTGCAGTTAACAAAGCATGTGCAAAAAGATGCGAAACGAAATCAAGAATTTTCAATAGAAAACCACTTTTGTCGGAGTTGGAGTAGTGTGCATGCAGTTAAATGTCAACCATCTAGAATTATTCCGCGTTGAACGCGCGGTGCAGATTTGACTTTAGTTAAGTATGTTAAAACTCCTTGTTTTTTTACCACGAATATCTTTTAGATCAAGGCTTTGAGCTATTCAAGCAGCTGCAGTGAGGCTTGAAACGCAGTTTCCTTTCAAACCAGCACCACGTAGGCTAGTTTCTTTCGCATGGTTTGCTGTTCAGCATGACTGACAGCAAAAAAAACAACCGTGCACATCGTGATTCGCGATGCGTAATGACCTTTGAAACTAGGTCGTAACCTTAGGAGTGCAAGTATCTACTCAGCCATCGAATACACCAAAAATGGTTTTCAGTATTCCCGCATGATTGCAGAAATTCCCTTGGTTTGCCCTTGCTGTCTTACCGGCTTTTGCCCAAAAGTGTGAGTTTTATATAATTTGCTCCTGCAAAAATTCGCAAAGTGGATGGCGCTTTGCAGCAGTTTCTCAAAGAGCAAACTGACTGAATTGTGTGGAAGTTCAACCAAATACTATGACCTGCACACGCACTCATGCAATAGTGGACGTGAAACTGTGTTTCCAGATGAATTATTACCACAGTGAACTTACTATTAATAACCTTCGAATCGTTGGAGCACAAAGCCACAAATCCTGAAGAAAAAATGCAAGAAAACTACTGTATTATGTTAATATGCTGCACTTATTTGCTATCATCAGATTTACTGTGCATAGCGCATGATTAACGAAATATAAGGTGGCTTAAAAATAACTTCGTGTACGTGTACAGAAAAGCTATAACAACCCAGTACAGTATGTGGCAAAGCATGAAAACAGGCCATTCGGTTGCTTCCACGAAAACTTGCAACAGGCCTGGAGCTTTTAATTGACGCTGTCTAACCACGACTTTATACTACGTGCAGTTAGAACTTTGGAAAGGTTAGTTGACAGCAACTGATAAATAATGAATCAGGTCAGGTGGTTGTGTTGTTCAGGGGTTAGCCAAGGGTAAAAAAATCTTCAAATTTATTGCAGTTCAAGAGAGTGTTTTACTTCAGCCATAGCGGTGCCTTCACATTTACCTGGTTAACATCATGCTGATTGTAAAAAGATTTCTGAATATAACATTGTGTGTGAGGTCTGTCATTGGTGCAGCTAAAAACGATGTGATCTTAAGATTTAGCGCAAACAGTTTTTCAGTGCGATCGAGAATAAATTTGATTCTACCTTCCACAACATTAATAACTTTACTTCAGAGAGATACGCTGTCATGTCTATGTATATCCGCGTCCAAACCGGTTAAGAGGTACAAAATCCCGAAAGTAAGTTGGGTTACATCACTGACCTTCCTTTGACTGGCGAATGGCTTTTGTCAAAACTCAACCTGCAGTTGACCTTGCTTGAAACTTCGTTCATAAACCGTAGGCGTTGCAGTTGCTGGAAAAAACAAACGGACATTTTTTATCGACGCTGTAGCTAATGCAATTTGGAGACAATTCATTCGTTGCGGAATTTGAAATAGACCGCCGCAATGTTTTCGATTTAGCGAAAACAACACAAAGTTCCTCGTTGAATTATAAGTTTGTCAGCTGTTTGCAACTGCCTCTTCGAAAACATTCGTCAGTGATGCAAAAAATTCCTAGCCGTTCCGTCGTAGAATGTCCTTGAAATTAATGCGAGTGGAGGAACGTTATCGCCTCAGAACATTAAAAATTTCATGCAGTGGTTGAAAGCAATCAAGAACCACCCAGAGCAAACTTTTATGGTGTGAGAACGCATATTTACCCAATGTAGAAAACACCCGCAATGTAAAATAATCACTTTTGCCCTTTTGCTTAAAATTGTCTTTTTGTTGTTGAATACTGACAAAATGAAATCTCACCATCAAACTGCATTTATAGCACCAGATGTTGGTTCATATTTTGCAAATTGTAAAATTTTTCGATTGAAACCTGGAAGTTGTAACCCTATAGGAACCCAAAAATTGGTTTCATCCACTGCTGAAACAATAATCTGCAGTGTTGTTCAAAGCTGCAGTTGGATGTTGCCGAACCCGCCCGCTACATGCAATGCAACATACAGTGCGTTTCATTTCTTTTTAGCACACGAACTTTTGAGAACTTGCTGTTCATGCTGTACGCACCTTTCACGTGATACGTTCAAATTGGCACACATGAAAACTTATCGGAATAACCGTTGCCTTGCATGAGTTGACCCAACAACCTAGCTGCCACCGTGGAGCAAATTGATTACCTTACCCAGCGCAGCCTAAATTGGGGAAAGACAGTCGTCAAACAAAGTTCGAAAATACCTTTTGTCAGCGTTGATGAAAATAGGCGACAAAACGACGTTGCACAGTGTATAAGCGGTAGCTTCGTGCAACGGACGTGTCATGTATGCACGTGCTTGCGCGTAATACGTCTTGATGCTCGTGTATAGTAAACCTACTTTTTAAAACGTGACTTTTTTGTGTCGTGGTGTGATTTGTAAACACGCATATAGTCGCAATCTTGTGGAACATGTGACAAGCGTGTAGCACGAATGTTATTTTTTATTGATCTTTTCAAGCGTTTTTCGTAATGAAAAATGAAAAAAGTTCAATCAAAAAATAATATGGGCGGCACAAATAAAAAAGTACCCTATAGGGTCAAAAAACAAAGAACAATAAAAAAGTTCATTTAAAATATGCGTTTTACTTGAGGTTGGTAACGGTCAAAACAACGTTAGACTTCGTACAGGACTGTGAAAGCTACGATTGAGAAACGAAAGTTTAACTGAAGAATGTGTACTAATGACCATCAGTTGCAGGCTGGACAAATTTGCGTTGTTTGAAAGTATGGTGATCAATTAGTATTGATTTCAATTCACTGACGTTAAGCATTGCGTTGAAAAGCGTCAAAATCCTCCTTAACCCCTGGAATTTGTCGTTTTTGCGTTGCACAAAGTCGACGACGGGATGTCTTCTTTCAAATCTTCGTTTTTGAACAATAACACAGCTTGGACCGAGGGATTCCGATGTTTTATAAGGAGTTTAGATTTTACTGGGTAAAATCCGAGTTATCAACAGTATTAGGCTACAAGAAGTCTGCATTAATGTCTGGCATAACATGTGAAAATCTTCTAAATGTTGCACGAATCTTCACGCGGAATGTGTTGCCTATAGCAAAGCATTGGTTAATTATGTACAAGCAGTTTCAATGCATGCAAGATAACACCGACCACTTGGAGAGTGATCGGCTATGAAGAATTCGATTTTTTGTATTCAATTTATGAAAATAATGCACGTCTTACTGAGAAGCCATAAACACATTTCTGATATCCGTGGTAACGGCCATTGAATTGTCAAATTACTGAATGTCCAGTGCAGTGGTGCTCAAGTCTTTATGATTCATGACACTTTACCGGGACCCTGGTCCCCTGTCCTAAAAAACGTGGATTTCGTTTCAACGCATTTGCGTTCTGTTGTTTTGTTCGCCACGTTAGTGGGGTAGACGTGTGAAGGTCTGTGTTCGTTGCTCCCCTGCGGAAGCATCCTGGTTCCTTTGAAACCCCGGTTGAGAAACACTGGTCTGGTGCATATTTGATCGATTTTCAGCACGTCAAACGAAATGATCTACAATTTTGCTTCTTTTCCTCTCAATATAATCCAACAATACCGACATGCTTCATAACTTTCTTGACATGATTAGGTCCGTTGCATGCGCGTCTGCTTTCTGGCGAGTGCCTTTCAAGCTATTTTCGAAAATATCAAGAATCACTAAAGAGCCTCGTTAATGAAAGTGATCTTTCGTAAAGGACACAGTGCACGCGTGAGCGCCAGCCATCAACAAACCTGCAGCAGCGGAACAGCACGTATGCACAAGGGCATTGGTAGCGCTGTGACAGTGCTAGCGCCTTGACGTAACTCTCGTTGCGGAAGTGGCGAAAATTTTTCAAGGACTTAAATGGCGGTGCGACGTCATAACAAGTGCGGCCTATTTATCTTAACTGAAACCTTTTCATAGTTTTACATAAAAGGGGTCGTTTGTTACCCAGTTGCGGTTGCGTAATATCGTGGTTTGCTGAGACGGAAAATACAAATACTTATTCATCGCAAGTGCAGTGATAATGAAATGAGTTAAAACCGTAGAAAGTGTCATACAAGAATGTTCGTATAGAGAACACTGATCACTTCTGTCATCTGCTCGACCGACTAAAAGAATGCTTGACTCCAAGATAGGAGTCATTTTAAATGCGGCCTTTTTATCAAGCTAGAAACTATAGATTCCACACTGCTTTTCCAAACGCAATGTTCTAGTTTTTTTTTATAGTGCTTCAGACTTTACCTCGCATCAGGTAAAATTGAACTTGAACATTAAGTTGACAGTGCATGGCCGCATTAAACAAATGCTCAAACGTCCACGCTAGCGGTTATGACAGCAGCAGTTACTTAGTCGCATTTGTTGTAATGAAGCGGCCGAGAAATGCCAACGACAGCGAAAGCCCACACAAATACCTGTTAAAAAACAGCCCTCTACAGAGTTAGCCTGTGTTGCTGTTTTTTTGTGCAGAAAAATCTTAATAAACTTCATTCTTTNTGTTTTCGTACTTTTCTGGTTTTCCCAAGATTGGTTTCGGCGCTACATTATGTTATTGCAGCTGTAGGCGGAAGAAGCGGAAATATATGCATAATTATTTCTTCTCTAGGTTCTTTGTTCATCTCAGAATCCAGCTTAGGCTTGTAGTAGCACACAAACAATAAGAGAAAGATTGACACGCAGCAAAATGGAAGTGTTAGTCAAACGCAAAGCGACAGTACCACGTGTGAAGATAATATGATTTTGGTATACGAAAAGTAGACGTGCTGAATAGCCTTATAATGAAAATAACGGCCAAAGAAAAAGATGTAAACAACATTTGTAGGCGTTTCGGTAACTACTGCTGCCATCATCAATACATTTGCAATTCGTATGAAGCAACGCACACGTAGTGAGCGATGAAGAGGTTTGCCTGCAGTTTTGAAAATAGGAAAGCCGTGGTTGTTGAGGTAGTACATTGCAAATGTGCTGATCAGGCCCGTAACCAGGGGGGGCGAAGACCTCCTGCAAAATTTTTCTTCCCCCCTGGAAAAATGTTTTGGACATAGTTTAAAACTATTGGATATAGTTAAAAAAATTGGGTCACTCTCACAAAACTCTTCGTCCACCTGGTGTCCCAATCTGGTTACGGGCCTGGTACTGATGATGGTAGCAGCAGTTACCGAAACGTCTACAAGATGTCGTTTACATCCTTTTCTTTGGCCGGTAATTTCATTATACAGTACTATGATTTGTTCCACGGTCCAGGAATTCACCTTTCGGACAATTAGAACCTACAGGTGTGATAAATCAAAGACAGGTCAGTGTTGGTTTAACTGGTTGCCTTCTTGTCACAGTTTCAAAAGTCATGGCTGCTGCATCGTCGCCTTGATCAAAATCTGAATTTTTGGTAGATCGTCGATATTCAATGAAAATTACTGAGACTTGAACTGCTCCTTCTATGAAGAGCTCAGATTCCTTTTTGACTTCTGCCCAGAAAATCTGTGATGTTAAAGCTTAGGCCGGGGGTCTTTTGTGGGTTGCTTCAAACGTGCAAGTAGATGAACTACTAGAGTTTTGGATTCACACAAATTCATTTCATATTGAGAGGTACATTTTGAGCCTAGTATGAAAAATCTTTCGTAACTGGAAATTTGTTAAATATGATGATGTTGAACTTGGTTTTGGAAAATTTGCAGCCAAACCTGCCTGTCAGAAAGTTGCGATTACCCAATGACCGTGAAAAGGTTACAAAATCATTGGTTTCACCGAATACATAGGCATTCCGCAGAAACGTTGTATCTGGCAACAGTGAAAACATGCGGAGTAACCTACGAACGTCGAGCTGACATTCAAACCAAAAGTTTTTCAAGGAAACTTCAGGTGCGTTAGGCTGCCGTATTTCATAGTGCTACTTGGGTGGTCTCTGAGAATCCAATCAAGTAACTGAAAACGGCTGGCTGTGTACGTCGTACGCGAAGAGGTTTGCCTGCAGTTCTGAAAATAAGAAAGCCGTGGTTGTTGAGGTAGAATCAATTGCCGAATGTGATGGAACGGTGCTACCTCAGGTTACTTCACTGTAACCTGACTCAGTTAACCACAGCGTAGAGAAAGGCTGTAAAAACAAAATGTTCTGACGTAATTTGGATGTATAACTCAAATACAGGTGTTGAGCATATAAAACTACTGTTTCACATTAAGGGACTATAACACGCGTGTGGCTTCCACCTCTTGCTTCCACAGCTTCAATCAACTTTAAACTACAAAAGATGTTTTAGCCTTTGCGGCAATTAAGCACCAGCCGATTTCCGCTTCACTGAACCCTAAATAACTAATGTTCAGATTTCGTTTCGTCGCGTCTCGCTTTTCACATCGCTCTTTGCACGGTGCCACTTTCGTCAGCAGTTTTCAGATTTCCGTAACATCAACGTACCCGCAAAGGGAATGTTTTCATTTTGTTTAGGAAAAGTGCAGCTTAAAACTAAAACACAGAAAATTTGTCTTCACAAGCTAGGGTCTACTCTACAGGAACGTTGCGCATAACAAAAATCACGAACATCTGAGCAAAGTCACTCTTTTTTACTTTCTGCAGTTGATCAACGTTCATCTGCAATTTGTCAGCAGCTAAATTGAAGAAATACCAAGAAACGGCTTTGCTGTGAAAAAAGCCATGCGTCACCTCCCCATTGCTGATCGCAAGACTTGCGCAACGCTTGTACGCTGAACGCCGTCAGTCAACGTCGATCCATTGGAGTAGACAATGTGAAAAGGTGGCTGCTCCCAGCGCATGGGCTGTAGGTATTCTGGAGCACTCGACTTTCCCTGACATTGTTGAGTCAAAGCTGTAGGTGAAAGCAAAACGCATAGCCAAAATTAGTGGTATTCGCTGTGTCGCGGACAGCAGCGCGCTATAAATTGCTTGCAAAGTTGTCTTAGCGCGAGTAGAAGCAGATTTGTTGCTCGCTTCCACAAGACATTTTTGTTGATGATGTAAACATTTCGTCGTAACCGCGGCAGGCCTAAGTCATACCAGACGCACACGTAGTCAGATTCTTTTGTTGCAAAGCCTGCAACCACCTAAAGAATTGTTAGTCACTTACAGCGATATAGCTACACAGGGTTGTGAGCAAGTAGCAAGCAATCTGTTTATTCTCAGGAATACACTGCATGCTGTCGTCTAGCTCTTGCACAGACGAGGTTAGATCTGGAAATAGCATAAGTTTTCGTCATACACAACACTTGCAGAACCGCATATCCCAGAAAGCAGGTAATCGCGCTTGTTGCAGAAATTTACTAGCAGCTGTTTTAGTGCATGAATGACTTTGTCACAAAAATATTCGGTGTTGTCTTGGGCGTATGCTACAGTACACTTAATAATATAGACGGTTTTATTATNATGTTAAGCACTGTTATGTCTTTTACGGTACACATAACAGCGAGGAGCATNATGTCCTTCTTTTGATGCAATGTNTTTGCCTGAAAAGACCAACGCAGGTTATTGCAAGCCAAAGCATTTTTTACCAAAAGAAAGGTAGCACTTTGCTGACGCACGATTGTTCTTCAAAAAAGTTTTGCAAGAATGAGGAATTCATATTTGAGCGGTGGAAACTTACATTGACTTTGTGTGATCTTTAGAATGGTTCGTGTTCGTTTTTTAGTGCGCATAATAAGCCTTATTTGAGAGAACATGCTGCACCTTTTACCCAGTATACAATCAATGATACTATTTTCTTTAGCTTACTCGCATTTGTTCATTAACTAACGGGCTCCGTTAACATTTTTTCTGTCTGTGGTTACTTTACCAGGCAGTCTTTGCTACCAGTATTTCCCAGAGTTAAAAGGTCCAGCAGCTTCACGTTTTGCAAATTAAAATTGCGTTCTGGTGAACTCACTGAGTTGGCGGTCAGTGTTCCCAAAATTTTCTGTCCATTCTGCTAGTGTAGTAGCTCATATTGAACGCATTGCAATTGTTTAATTTTATTCAGTGGGTAACTGACACTTCATCTATTCTTTTCATTTTTTGGCAAGCAAATGGTACGCTATGCATATTCACGATGATGAATTGAAACAGAAATAAGCAGCTCGGTCGATATCGATCCCTGGGCATGATAACAAGAATAATTTAAGGTCTTATCATTTTGTAGATTATGCAGTTGTGGTTCATTAGCTTTCGTAGAGTTTAGGAGTTTGTCGGGAAATTAACGTAAAAATTCTGTTGCTTGGGATTTGACGTAAAATCTGGGATGCTGTCCCGTAGAAATTGTATATTTTATATGAAGTACTTGCAAATGGCACGTTCAATAAGAATGCAGAAGCTCTAACGGAGCTATAAATTTGGAAGGTGATCAGCAACACAATAATTTGTTGTACCTATTAATAAAAAATAACCTATCTTTACCCATGCGCTCACAGAAGCAAATGTAATATAAGTGTGACCTGGTTTTAACTTGGTAAAAACCTGGACGCTGTGCTAATTTAAACTTGCTGTTTCGAAGTGTGGGGAAGGTTGACAATCTACCTTCGTATTTACTTTCAAGTCAGTGAATATCCTCTTTGTTTCTGATGAACCGCCTGTTAGAAAAATACGTTTTTTGAATTCATTTTCTGCAAGAAAAATATGCGAACCTTCGTTAGATGTTTTTATTGCCCAAACAAAAGAAAGGTTTCGAAGAAGAATTGGTAAAATTGTGGGAAAAGCTATTGTAGTTATCTCGTTTAAAATGGTGGGAAAAGCTAAGCTTTCTAGCTTTCTGAAAGAGTGATTCATTTTTTGGAAATATTTTTCGGGTGTTGGCACAAGCGTTGAATTTTTGAAGAATGCGATGGCCATTGTAATTGGGCAACTGACTTCCTTGAGCAAATAGTCTATGTACACGATCAATCTGCTTTTATATTCAGCGAGGCCTCCACAGTTCTGATTTCTAAAATCACCAGGCAATTACTGTACTTAATTGCAGATCATTATCTTTAAGATAGTTAAAAGCCTGATTGGTTGTTTCTAAAGGGTTATGCGCGTTTTTTGGGTGCACAAACAGACTACGAAAAAGTGTTGGCTTGCGTTGCCCACCAGTGTTTCCAGTGTGGACTTTTGAGGCCAAATTCTTAATTTTTGGCCGATTTTAACTCTTTGCATTTTTGTTTTGCTATTTTTGCAAAATCAAATTTGGCTTTTTTGGCCTTTTTTGACCAATTTGACTAATTCAATTTTGTGTCGGTGTGGTAGATTTAAAGATGATTTTGGCAGATTTCTGGACATTATTTATGGGCAAAGAATGATAATTTTTATTTGAAACTCTGAACCAGAATTTTATAATTTTTAGTTTTGCTCCTTGATGCTTTTAGTATTATTGTTTCAGGTTACTCCTTAGCAAGGCCCAAATTTTCGAGACGCTTATTTATTAGATGAGCTTTATTCTTTATATGTATACTGCATTGTCTTTCAAAAATGCTGTGCAACTTGTATGGGCGTCTAAAGTGTAGTTGTGNATTAATCTTGTATTTGGCGTTTTTGGCTATTTCTGGGCTAGGTTTACAGTTAATGTGGTTGTTTGTACTGGGATTTACCGGAAAATGCTCCAGCTGGTCAAGAACTGTTGCACAAGCTTTGAGCATTTTACACGCTTTGTACAGTGCACCGTTTAAGGAAAACAAATGCTCGTAATACCACTGTCTATCGAAAGGAATCCTTATCTATCAAAGAATCGGGCACTGAGATCTTACAGAGTATAGATTTCGCCTACTTGGTAGCAGTGGTGTAGCCAGCCCAAAATTTTTCTGGTGGGCAAATCTCTTGACTTTATAAGCCAGTAACAGTAATTTGTTTGGGACACCGCTTCTTACAGCACAAAATGACAAGATATACGAAAAACGTGGGGGGCATGGCCTCCTTGCCCCCCCTTGATTACGCCTATGCTAGGTAGGCACCATCAGCTCTTATTCAAATAGAATTAAATACGAATTTTGAATGGTGTGGCGCTAGTGGAAACCTGAGGAGGTGCCGCATGTTCACAGAAAGGTCAACAAACCGGCATTCTCAAGCAAGAGTGCTATGACTTATTTTTCAGATTTATAGGCTTGATGATATTTATTTAGTTATGCGTTTGTTCCGCAACGAGCAGACAAGCACCAAACGGCTTCATGCGAACAGCGCAGATGAGCAACCGGCCATCGATGAAAGCTGCGGATTCGAAATCGGTTGTGCATCCTGCAGATCAGAACGGTGAGCTTCCCACAGAGTGTGAGTGCTGGGTTGCTTAAACTACTTTAGCATAAGTTGCAAGGCAGGTTGGCCGTATTGATTGTTGGATCAAAGCTTCAAAAGATCTTAATTTCACTGAATGTATGCGTTAGGTCCAGAAAAAAGCTGTGGTTTACAGAACCGTCGCCCGAAAGTTTTCAATAGGAGGGCTTTGTAGTTCTGCGGTCGGGCTTGACTGGTGGTAGAGGAGATCCATGCGCTACTGCTTTCAATCTCCGCAATTTTCCAATGTCTGTATTTCTTCGTAGACAACGGGGCAAGACGAACTCCTCCAAAATATGCCCCATGAAAAGTTGGGTTTGTACTAAGTGGATTGGAAAACCTAATTAAGTTAATGAACGTTTAAAGTAAACACAGGGTATACGGTACGTACCTCGGGGTACGTTTCGTCCGAAAATTGCTTTGCTGTTGGTGTGGAGATCAATAGAATAACGCCTCACACAACACGTCTCCGTTATTATCCATAGTCACTTAACCATGGCTGAGAATATATATGTTTTGACGGATATTGTTCCAACACCACTTAGTACGACCATTGTAGCGCATAGTGTTACTTGGTCATAGGACGCGAGATCGTTTCTATTCAAAATTGATTATTCGTCTCGAGGCTACAGACATGAAACAAAGGCATAGATGTATGGCAAATTTTTTATGGCTATTGATACAGCCAACTTTACGAACAATCCGCGTAATGAACTCAGAACTTCCTCGATTTTATGTTTAAATAAAGCAGCGATGCGTATGCGTATCAGATTCCATGCTTTAAACTTTGCCGAAGAGCTGTTTGTACTATGTGATATTCTAGACNTGAAATAAGTAGTTNTTGCTTGNTAACATTACAAGTGTTTACAGTAGANGAGAGAATCTGCGGCACGCCGGCGAAATGCGACCCGCCTGAACGCTTGGATACAGCCCGCAAGAAAATTTTCGCTGCCAAAGTTAGAATGCAACATCGCGTCAAAACGAAATTCCATGAGCAGATACCTGCCCGTAGTCAAGAGAAGTCTGTCTCGCTTCTCAGTTTTCTTTCCTCATTTCCTTAGAAGGACAAAAGTAGGGTTTTACGATATAACTAATTATTTTGCGCCCTGCATATTCCATAATTCATTCGCTCCGTGATAGTACAGCAAATAGATTTCCCACCCATGGTTTAGAGCATTTTATCATCCTACCAAAAGTTAAACAGACAAGCCTTGCGAATGCGACTCGGTATTTAACTGCCAGTATTGAGAATTGTTTCGACGAAACGACCTTATACAAAACGAATTTGACATCGCAGTAACTTGATAGCCTTCAACAATGTTGAAATGATGTATTGTGTCCAGCTAGAATAAGTCCTTGTCCTTTCCCTTGCGACTATGCACAAACCATTTTTTATAGTTTTATTACTTTTCTTTTGGTAGTACTTGCAAGGAACCTGGACAACTCAAAACGGTTACCTTATAACGCAGATGAAGTCGCTGTTGATAGCAGAAAATATTTTCCTTTACAAAATTCCTTGTACTCATTTGGTTTCTTCCTGCCATGTAAAGTGATATCTGGAGTCGTTGCCGAGAGGTAATTTTTAGAGGGCGAAACCTCTCAAGCGTGAAGCAACGTCATTCCCTAGGTAAAACTAATCTGCTACCTGTGACACCACCTACGGCAGTTCCAACCCCTCCATAGAGGTCTTTCAGGCGAAAGGTCGAGTTACATCGTGTGATGATGTCCGAATAATACAAGCATTTACTGAAATCTGCATGCAGCGGCTTAGAAGCGACGGTTCCTCCCACTGATATTACAACCATAAATTTGATGTATATCGCAAATCGTGACGTGAAAACAATTTTCTTTAGATTTTTTAATCTTTCAGTAGCCGATGACGGTAAGTCTGTGATGCATGATTTAAAATCATCGCAGCTTAGGCTTTGTTTTCACTTTAAACCTCGGCGCCCTGCCCAAGTTCTCGGTATATCCTTTTTTCAAATGTCATTAGCATCACACGAGCATCACATGTGGTAATGGAGACAGCTTTGTTTACAGGTATCCAATTGCTTTTCTGCAATGCTTCGCCACGGCAAAGTGGGCACTGGTGTTTCTCAGCGTTGCAGCAATCTTCCAAGGCTTCATCGTTAACGGCCACACCAACGTGATCATCAGCACGATTGAAAAAAGGTAGATATTGACGATTTTCCACTCGGCAAGGGACGACGGCCAAAAACTGTTACTACCTACTTGTTGGTGATAAAAAACAACCGTTACACGTGTGTGGACATGTAGAATCATACCGCACGGTTTTGCTGGTCTACGTCATAGAGAACTGAATATTTGTACATGGGTTGACCCGTCGTCACGTCAGTTCAGTGGCTAGTGTCAGAAATACGATAACAGTGAACAGGTGTTGCAGCAGCAAATCACCCGGCATTTAGGTGAACTGTGACATTAATAATAACTTTTGGATTTCTATAAAAAGGCACTCAGACCAAATTTCCAAAAAACTGTGTTATTCGGAGAAAATGTGCCTCGGATCTTTCAATCGTTTTCGCAAACGTAGTCATCTTGCGGTAATTTATGATGTTGCATTTCAAGTTCATTGACGTTTAACACGTTTTCAGTAGATTTTAGGTGCTGGAGTTGCTCGGATAATTACCCCTGACCTTTTATAACCTACAGCATCTGTAAACACTAACACACGATTGCTCGTAGCGAATCGAAATATATGTTTTCCACGTGACTAAGCAGCAAACAACTTTGAAGACCTTTTGCAAATAGCATCAAACCTGCGTGCTCATGAGCTTCCGTAGAAATTTGGCATCACCTCAAAAACGAAACTTTTTCGGAAAGAGAAAAAACGCCTTTGTTCGAAAGAAATGCTCACTCAACTGCGAATTTCGGACATGGCGAAAAAATTTTTTTGACATGAAACTACCAAGCGCGTTTTTGGCTACAGTTCAGCTAAAGTCAAACTTCTAGATGCTGTTTTTAAATGGCTGATCGCTACTGAAGGTAAAGGCAGAACGATTTCTCAAAAAAGTATAAAATAGATCTGAACCTTTGTGCATTCATGTGCGATACATAACTGGCCAAATCCAGGATCGATTTAAGTGTTTTTCCTTTTGTTGTCGGGTCCCGTTCAATGGAGCGTTCTTCCCAACATGTGTCGGTTGGGTATGAACCAAACCACACCTAAGAACACAGTTTGCCTCGTTATTTTGGTGAACGCATGTTTTGACCTGTTTCACTGCTTCAAAAAGTGGCGTTTGCACAATATGGCGCCGCTCGTTCTCATAAGAACAAGCGCTAGCAACTCTCAGTTGAGAATGAAAGGTCTGGTACAGCTGAAAGCGGCTTACCCGCTTTTCCGCAACGTTTAAAAATCTTTCACAGTCGTTTGTAGGAACATAAACACACCAAACACGATTTTGACTGTATTTTTGCTTAGTGAACTTTTTTTATCAGTTCAACAAAGACGTGAACGATACGGGCAACGGTGTTGTTTCGAAGTATTGTCCATTTTCAGCCATAACGTCAACAGCCCAGTTATCACTGTTGTTTTGATTGATTGCAGGTTTGAACTGAGCAGCACCGAGTCGGGTTTAATCGCCAGTTGCTTCGACATCGCTGCCTGCGTCTCAATCCCATTTATCACCTACATCGGTGGAAGAGGCCACAAACCATTGTGGCTCGGCTGGGGAGTTGCGCTCATGGGCTTGGGTTCGATTGTCTTTTCCCTGCCTCACTTCACAGCTCCACCCTACGCATTTGCCGACAGCTCTAACAACACGTGCGGCGATCCAGCAAGCGGAAACTGCCTGATATCCACTTTAAAAAATTATAGGTTGGGAGCTAGGCTTTGATTAGCCAATAGTGCTGTGTTGGCTGAAGTGAGCGTCCGTGAAACAAACAAAGCGTTTAAAATAATTGAAACACCACCGCAGTTGGAACTGTCAAACGAAAAATGGTATTGTTAAGCGGAAAGTAGTAGTTTTACATCTGACCAAAAGTGATGGAAGTTTTGCTGTAAGCTCAACCAACATACGGTAAACGCAAAATAAAAATTTCGAATGCACCGACTCTAAAATTGATTTGCTCCAAGTCGTGTTGTTGCCCTGGATCAACGTTCGTTGAATCGAAAATGTGAAAGCCGCTCGTATCAACAAAACGTTTACGGCAGCAAGAGACGGTTAATTTAAGTTATAACGTAACCCCGGGGCTCAGTAGTTTGTGACGCGTCTTTGCAGTTATGGCTAACCAGTTTGTGGTATGCTATCGATTGACCGCGTGATTTCATACAACTAACGTTTCCAGGCTGGTGTTTTACCTGGCTATGCTGATGACTGGAATTGGTTCCAATCCGCTCTACTCTCTTGGAGTGACTTACCTCGATGAAAATGTGAAGCAGAGATTTTCATCTTTATATAACGGTATGCGTTTGTTGTACGTTTGAAATGATATTATCTGTGTGAAAGGAAATTTGTGCCCCTTCTATGCCGAATGTCCTATTCCCCTAGACGCACACAAAATTACAAAGAAAAGTCAAGTATTCAACCTGATCACGTCGCATAACGCATTACTTCGAAACGTTTCGTATCTTGCTTTCAAGGTTGTCCAACAGTTCTTCGCAACTTTTGACACATAGTTGAACTTTTGGAAAGTTATCAGTGTTTTTAAACACATTAATATGGGAAAGTGCCATCATTTTAACAGTCCTCATTTACCTCTTGGTTGCGCACAGATCGGTGTTCAGCATGCGACACGTAAAGTTTGACATGATTTTTCAGTGTATTCCACAAACTTACGACTATCCTGTACAGTTGCGTTTGAAACACTGAAAGCTGAAGCGCCAACATGCAGGGAATAAAAACTTCTTGAAGTCACAGCGCTGGAATTTTGTGTGATACAAATGTTTGCCTCGACGTTNTTCTAAAGTTGCGAAATGTGATATACCAAATAAAAAATGATTTTGTCAACCGTCGTTTTCGTATCAACGCATTCCCGGAGTCTGAAAATTCACTTANCTCAACGTAAAGAGTTACTGGCGCGAAAACAGCCGCTAATAGCGCTTTCCTAGTCGCATTTACCTTCGCTAATTTCCTTTCTCGTACTCTGAGGAGTTAGAAAGGCAATTCTTCGTCTTTTGCCATCTATGCTTTGGTTGCACAATCAAGTGCCTGTACGATTCTTCTCAACATGGGCGATTGCTTTTGTGAAAGAGTTTGAAGACAAATGAAACATGGTACACTCTGAGTAAAGGAAATATTTCCTTGTAAGTTTTTATGCAGTCCGTTGAATCTGATACATACAAAGTTGAAAATTGATAAACATAAGAAAGTTTGCGTACGGGCCAAAAACTGAAGTTTTGTTTTTTTTGGCAGTACCTGACAATACCAAACACAAATACAAGTACAGTCGAAAAACGCAATGTAGTTCTTACAATGCCAAATAAATAACTTAAACAACTACAAAACACCTGTTGATAATCATAAGGTTTCAGATTTTCAGATCGATTGAGTCGCCCTGCTGTCCAAAGTTTTAATTTCAAACAAAACAAGAAAAAACATTTATTTCCATTGAGCTTATTATCTAAGTCGAGCAACCTTGTTCCAGCAAACTCAACTAGCAATGACATGCAGGTGTGTACATGGGAAGCGCCGTGCTTGGTCCCGGTGTTGGATTTCTGGCTGGAGCGGCATTTCTGAGAATTTATACGAACCCGAGCGAGAAGTGAGCACAAACGATGCATGGATTGTATTTATAGCTGGTTTGAACGTTTAATAGAGTGGTGCGCAACCTTTCTCTATTGCCGGCCGCATCACGTTTATTTTTATGAATTACGGCCGTTAGTGAATTCAAGATATTTCTATTTTTATGCATTGCTTCTGTTCTGCTCCACACACTGAGCCTACCCTGCTTCCACACGTCTGTTCCGGCCGTTTTTTACTAAGTATCCTCGTACAGTAGATAGAGTTTTTGTTAATGCACCACTGCCATAGCTAATATTTGAAATTACATGTACACGGCGTCATACATTTTTATCGAAGGCCGCAGGTTGATTGTGCATCCCTGTTCGATATGTTTTCATGTATCATATGCAAGTATATACGTTTTCAAGCGAAACAATTTACTTGAATTGCTTTCTTTTAAGAGTGACCTACGGTCTGAATATGGTTTAAAGATACGTCGTTTTAGACGTCATCACTGTTTGATTCATGCTATTCGGTAGATTTTAGGAGAGTTAATACTGATACCAATTGAAATTCACGATTATACTTTTATTTTATTCAAAACAACCAAAAAAACTTAATTTACTTTCAAATGCCGATGAACTTGTGTCATCTGGGCCTATTGCAAACGCTTGCAGCAAACGTAATTTCCAATGCGCTCTTGCAGAGTCGACATCACGGAGTCGAACGAGAATTGGGTTGGTGCCTGGTGGCTGGGTGCTTTGTTGGCTGGTTGTTTGACGCTTGTGGCTGCTGTGCCGGTTCTCATGTTCCCGAAGCGAATACCTGGCTGGGAAAAAAAACAAAAAGCAAGGTCAAAGGAAGCTCATGCCAAAGCGGAGCACGACGAAGACTTTGGAAAAAGGTAAAAAGTAAAAGGTTGACCTTCGTTTGGAAACAAGTAATCCCTATAGTAATCTGTTCATCTGCCGTTGAACTGTTTCTGAGCACAGCACTTGCAATGGGAGATACCGCGTCAAAAGCAGTTTGCATGCATGACTGTGTTCTTTGCTGACACCCTTAGTTGTCCAAAAAATCTCTTTTCCTGTAGTCATGCATAAATTTCGGGTCTTCGATCCTGGACCGTTTTTGCAACGTTGGCGAAGCACGAGATGACGTGAATTTGAACTTGTTATGTTGGTGAAGAACAGTTACTCGGGTCAGGTGTGCTCCACGCAGAGCTTTTAGCACTTGTTAGAGCACAATAACTTTAAATCCCTGATCCTGAAAAGGTGTGCGTAAATGCTTTTATTTGTTTTACCTTTACCTCGCAATCGCAGTGTTTATATACGTTTGTTTTAAGATTAGATTTTTAACAATCATTAATTTCATTTTCAAATCCGATGTTCGCCGCAAGGGGGAGCGTGCTGTGGAGCAGCTTTAAGGGGTCCCGGGGCACCTCGGCATTCCCAGCAATCGCTGATAATTCTGTAGGCTCCGCATCAAACTGAAATCAAGTTAGGTCAGAGATGTAATCGCGCCACTTGGTCTTGTTCCAGTCTCTTGTTGTTTGCAGCGGGGGTAGCCAGAAGATTTTGCCCTGCCGACCTCTACGCATTTCGGCCACATAGCCCAAATGGAAACGCGCTTTTTGGAGAAGTGATTCAACTTCGAAATTGCAATATGTTTTTTGCAATTCATCCATCACAACATGTTACGATTTAACGCGTCAAAGTTATTGTTTTACCGTGAAGGGCACTCACAGAATAGCTCAAATAATAAGGCGAAAGTCATTAATTTATCTAAACCTTTTGTTCTTTTAATATAAATGCGTATTTCTGGCGTGACAGCATATTCATTGCTGAAACAGTTTTATTCATGGGAAAACTAGCGGCATAATTTTGGCATGATTGCAAACTTCTGATCATTAATTCTCAATCTTTTCGAACATACAGAACCCTGACTTCATCAATTTTTACTCGATATTCCTCTACCATGAACTTACTTCGTTTAGGAAAACTCAATAGCTTACTGTCTGGCGTGGTGGGGTATTTTAATTTTAGCTCACGATTTGCCCAATTGAAATCGTGTTACTAGTGCAACTGGTAACTTATCAGATGCAGAAATGCTGTTAGGCATTTTTATGGAGGAACCTACAGGGTGTGGGCCCTCCTTCACTTTACTGAACGTGACGTTGGGAACCACCGACATAGATCGATTTTCAAGAACAAATAAAAAGGTGCCTGGAAGGTCTTTCGCTAGAATAACAAACGTGTTACACCAAATTTAACCAAAATATCTATGGAAATAACCGCAATTCATTATCGGGAAAACTTTTTCTCTAGGGATGCTGTAACCAAAATATCTATGCAAATAACCACTGTTCATTATCGGGAAAACTTTTCCTCTAGGGATGCTGTAACCAAAATATCTATGGAAATAACCACATTTCATTATCGGAAGGCTTTTTCTGTAGGGGTACTGGATCTGTAGATGGGGTCTTGATAGGTGGGATGCTGGACTTGATAAGTGATGTTAACCTATTGAAATATGACATAGAATCTAAGAACAGGAGCACTGTCCTGCAAGTTGAACGGTCATCTGTGTTGTGCTTGAGAGAGGTCATCTGTGTTGTGCCTGAATCTTTCAGTCGTCGCGCCCGATTTATGTTCCGCTTTACTGTACTTAAGTAGCGGTTGTTTTAACGCTTGCCGCAGGTTTAAAGACTTTCCGAAGGCCTTGTTGACACTTCTTAAAAATCCCACTTTTGTTTGCTTGGGAGTAGCTGGAGGCATAGACTCACTGACCATTAACGGTCTGGCAACTTTTGGCCCCAAGTACTTGGAAACAATCTTTGGATTTGGACCAAGTGCCGCTGGACTTTATTTTGGTAAGGCGTGCCTTTTTTAACGCCGTCGACAGTCAAAAAGATTGAAATTTGTTTCGTTGATAAGAAAATGCTTCATTTTTTTGAAATAGTTAGTTAGCCTTTTCCATGACGTTTCCCACTCGGTGCAACTGAGAGTTTTGGTACTTTTAGTGGAAAAATGTTTTTGTGATGTTCGCTGTTGATGATGTTTAGGCTAATTGTAAGAGTTTGCTTATAACGTTTGCTGTTGTCATGATATTGATAAGCTTACTGAAATTCTTGAAAGATGCTTTTCAAGTATTTTTATTTTAAAAGCGACTTTTTGTTTCTGCGAATCGATGCGTATTTTTCAACCGGCAAAACTTCAAAATGTGTATTAGATTGCGGTACTGATTGTTCAGCCGACGATTTAAAACACAATTAAAATTGGGTAACTTGATGGAAAAAAATGCCATAGCAAAGTGATAGCTATATTCACTATATTCCATAACGACGGGTGCTTACCGCTTGACTCAGTTACTTCCAGATTTCATGATTTAGTTGCCTACTCACAGACAGCACGACACTACGATGATATGAAAGATAGATACGTAAATATAATTCACGCCATCTCAGTCCGTTCAGGGACGTTGTATACATGAATGAGTAGGGCATCATGTAAAATAGTTGAAAGTTTAACTGTTTTCGTATCGCCAATATTTGAGTGGTCAGCCAGTGCGTGTTGGGCCCGTTTTATCACTCTGCGATAACGCTCAGAGTAGTTTGCGTCTCTTGGTGAGTTCTACTTTTCGATTGGTTTTCTTTGATCTGCTTGAAAAGAGCATTTTTGTAAATATTTGCACGACAACGTAAACGATGTTTCACAGTATAAAAAATCTGATGCAAACACTTCTGACTAGCGACCTCAAGCTTAGTCTTGGCTCTTCAAATCAAACACGCAGCTTCAAATTTTATCGCAGGCCTCTTGGGAATTGTGGGAGCGGCCACTGGACAAGTGACTGGCGGAGTTATTTTGTCCCGGTTCAACCTTTCGCTGAAGCGCATGCTTCAGATCAACTACTTGGCTCCTGCTCTTTGCATTTTCTTGTCCGGCTCATTCTTGATCTCTTGCGGCGATATCAGTAAGTCGTGGTTCGCAAAGTGAAATGCCGGCGGCAAATATCCTGGTTGTGTGCGAGCGTCAACGATTCGAGAAGCTCTTCAAACGATTTGCTTCGAAGTATAAACATAAACATCAAAGTCGTAAATGCACATTATGGCTGCACTTGCTCAGCAAGATATCACTGCTGATATTAATGGTTTAGTGTTTCTTTCATCTCGAGTGATTTGTCGGTAAAAGAACCACGCATCGTGTTATCAGAGCTGTCAGTCAATACGTTTGATACGTGAAGAAGAGCATACAGTACATTGGCTTGGATTCTTTGTGCAAACTACAAGCTTTTGCTGGGTTAAGCTAATACATAGCACTTTCGTCTTCGGCAAATTTGCTAATGACATGAACCTGGAGCAAGTATTTTAGCAACGATTGAAAGACCGGTTGACGAAAGGTATAGAAACGGTCACTGTACAAGTAGATTTAGTTGAAAAGGAGTTTTTTGAAACTTTTCGATTTTTTGAATGTTTGTCACGACGATTTGTCCTAATTTTATCGGCTGTATTTCTTGGTACAGATTTTGCCGGTGTCAACCAACCATATCAAGTCCCCAACGTTCAGAACAGTGCAAAACTAGAAGCCGAATGCAACGCACACTGTGGATGCAGCAGTGATTTGTACAACCCCGTTTGCGGAAGCGACAATGTTACTTATTACTCTCCTTGCTATGCAGGCTGCGTGATCAGAAATGTAAGTACTTGAGATGAAGTGGATAAATTGCAAGCGGATAAGTTCACGCAGTCTGGTGCATCACCAGCTTTTGAAACCCTTCTGTCTTTGCGCTATTTTATGTTGATGTTTTTTGTATCAGTGCTGCAAATCACCCAGCCGCCGGATGTTTCGCACATTTTAGTTCACGTTTTTCAAAGAACGTAATTCGTCAAACCGCTGAGAGGCATTGACATAAACACAGGCTTGTAGTGCCAAAAAAACTGGTGCAACGATCCATGAAAAACAGACATGCCGCGATTTATCCAGGGAAATTTAGGGATTCTTTTTGTTGAAAATTTCACAAAAAATAGTAAACGAACACCGCCATTTTAGTTCCTCATTAAAAAGTAAGGAGCGTTCTCCTCCCATAGAGGAAAAAACGGAAGCAGCGCTCATCCGTGTTCTTTACCGACTAAGCCACAGGCTGAAATGATTGGATATTCTACCGAACTACAGGTTTTAAGTGGGTACGTGCGGTTAGCCATAATTTATATTTTTATATTGAACTCGAAAGGGTGTTTGTGCACAAAACGCCGGGTAAGCAGGATGGGTTTTGCACATGCTTGTTTCGAGACTAGTTATGTACTTCGCAAGTATAAATGAAGTCAAATCAAAATTTGTCAGTAACCACCAGTGGCGAACGCAGAAAATTTTCATGGGGGAGATTTCATTCAGTGGCATATGGTGGTCATTTGCGAATGATGTGCACTGTTTGTGACGTCAAAATTTGACGTCATAGTAATGTTTCCAAACCAACCTCTTGGCGAAGTCTGTTGACATAATACGCATATTTTTCTACATCCAATTCCCTTATTTTATGTGTCTTTGCACTGAATATAAACTATCAGTGCTCCAAGTTGGGCTATCGGAGGAAAATAAACTCAACGCTACAACACAGCAGTTTATAACTGCAAAAATACCATGCTGCGCGTTAAAAAAGGGGAGTAAAACATACTCATCAATGCGTCAGAGCAATTTGCAACTGCAAATTGCAGCTGCGCTGATGTCTTGTCGAATACGAGCAGTCGAGCATAGAAAGTGTGCGGCTGGACTGGCTTGCGCATACATCGGTTTGCAAGATTTAATCTTGCTAAACTGCACAAAAATTGGGAATGCGCATAAAGTACGCAAGAAAAAAGTCCAGCAAACGTTTCATTTTCTTTCACCCTGATGAGACATTATCAAATGCTTGAATGCTTTTATGTTGACAACTGCTGTTTTTGAGCTCGTGCAACAATTCTGTCATGTTATACAGAAGTTGGTAACGCAGCCAATGCGGTAAACGCTTGAGTTGATCAACAATAGCCGACAAAATCAAGGCAATTGTTTCATATAAAGTGAACTATCGCGGAACACAATCTTAAACATGCGTAGTGGACGAAATGTCTGCAAAAGATGGCGAGATGGTTTCTGGACGCAGACGATAACGCAGATTCCCACCGAAACCTACTGTGGCCCATTTATAATGTTTCTTGAAATTTGCATGCAAATTCATTCCGTGGTATTTGCATTAAGTCAACAAATTAACAAGCAAAAAGTATGCGAAAACAATTAATCTCCT
>JGI24159J19872_10001779_pt1 | contig 24487 bp, 15 predicted proteins | sample Ectturendosymbi4_FD_19872 | JGI IMG/M metagenome (IMG submission 19872)
AAACAATAGAAAGTGGCAGTGCGGGCACTGCGGGAAAGACGCGGAAGGGTGGACAGAAGCAGGGGAAGAAGCCGAAGGGCGAAAGTCGAAAGAAATAATGCCTAGATCCGCACGGACTAGGAAAGCGCTTCTTTAGTCCAGTCGGTAAGGCGTTGGCAATTTGGCTAAAGATTAGTTCTCTCCCTGGAAATCATGATAGGTCGATTCCCGGCTTGAATTGGAACAGGCGGGCAAAAGTTCCTCTTCAGGTTCCACAATCTCAAGGGTGAGCAAGAAACACATTTCGACTTCTATTGCACATTTTTTAATAACTATGATATGTCAAATAAGGTGAACTCAATTTGCCGAAAAACAGTTGACATAAAGAACAGAAAACAACATATTTCAATGTGTCAACTAATTTGCCAAAAAACAATTCCTTATAACCTGTTCAGCTGCTATGACGAGTAGGAAAACTTTGCTGTAAAAAAATAAAGATCGAGAGTGAAGTTGCCGACCAAACTAAAATGAGTTAGCAGAGTTCGCAAAAATCGGCGGAAAAGTGCAAAATATTTCGAATTTGTCAAATAATCGAAAACCACTATTGCTTTTAGAGTTTTTGTAAATATTCACATTTTTCAGTACCGATTTGCAGCCAGAACCGTCGCCAGAAAGTTTTCAATAGGGGGGCTTTGCGTTTGTGCGGAGGGGCTTGACGTTCTAAAAATTGACCAAAACTCCACTGACGTATTGTGTTTCACGTTTCAATTTGGGGGGCTTGGAGCTTTGCTTGGGGGGGCTAAGGCCACCAAAGTCCCCCCGTGGCGACGAGACTGTTTGCAGCAAAACATTTGAATCAAAGTGAACAATTCAATAAACACTTTGTATTGGCTTATTTGGTGATGAATAGAACATAATGGAAATATCTTCATTTGTAACAATTATGCATCCTAGGGCTGCGGTAGACAGCCTTGTGGTAGCCTTGTTATTTTGACAAACGTAGAAGGGAAGTTGAAACATCAAAATTATTGTTTTGGCCTGTGTTGGCCCACGCAATACTTGAGGCAGCAGTTGGAAGAGAACCACATCCCAAAGGTTCTACTTTGCCATTAAACAGATTCATATTTTCTCCTACTTTCAGCATTCAAAATGTTTCTAAACACTAACAACGTTGTTTATGACAGTTGTTTTCTTAGAGAAACCACTATGGCTTTGCTTTTATGCAACACACGCTATAGATAGACTACAACAAGCCACCTGATGCATTCAGACTTTATGCCAAAATATCTGCCTACCACCCATCACCTTTTACTCTCTGATTCTATGAAACGTTATTATATTAAGTTTGCTTGCAGAAAGCTTATCCAAAGCTTGGATCAGAAGATGCTAACAGAGTAAAACCACGCATTGACGCCTTTGTGTGAAGGTTTGCTCATGAAATCTTTACTTCACCTGAGAGAAGTTGTTGCATAGAAATCGCTAGAAAATATATGAATAGAAGCATAGAAGCACGGAAATCTCTGATACTGGTTCAGGTTGATATTGATAAAAATGCTGTCGGTAATCCATTAGAAAAACAATTTGATACACGACGGAACAAACACTGCTCAAGATGTCGGGTTTAAACAAATAACTCGGCGTTCTTGCCAGGATTGAATGACGAGTTTAATTAACTTGTACAGCTCTTGCTGCTTGCCAGCAGTTACGACTTGGGACTTGCGTTGGTTTAAGCCCATTAGTAGGCCGTTGGTGTTTTCAGAAGGAACTATTATTAGCTTGCACGTTTCAGCCAGTTAAGCGCTGTAATTGTTTTTTTCAAGCACCAAACTTCCAGAACTGGTAAGTTTGTTCCATTCAAAGAACATGAAACGCCGGCGGCTCGAATTCGGTGTTAAAAAGTGGCGTGTAAACGTACCTTTACCAGGCAGATGGCTGGCAGGAGGGATTTGCGCGCTGCCGTCTTTTTTACAAAGTTTTTGATCTGCAGTACCGCTTGGCGTGCTCGAATGAGACCAGCTGGACAAATTAAAACTGTTCCGGTTTTAAAGTTGTTCACTTTCACTTACCAACCCTATCACCGACTGCAATACAAAAATCCAGGTTCTGTCCCAAGTCTGCATTTCATAAGTATGTTATGAGTTCAAAACAACGAGTTATCTGACTTTTATGTGTTCAACGCAACGATGCAGAACGTCTGGTCAGCAGCGCTGTTTACTTTATTACGCGTACGCAGGCTTGCCTCTTCCTGTCAACGTGAGCAATTCATCAGACACTGCCCGGTGCACAATACCAGCGCCTGCGAGGCCGTGCTGCTTGAACCAAACAGCGTTGTTGCGGATGCCTGCTCGTGTTGGTTGTGTTAACGAGCCATTGCCCGACGAAGAACTTTCAACTGCCTTTGTACAGCAGCACAGTGTGAAGAGCATCTTTTGTGTCAAATCTACGTGATTTGGAATTTTGAAGACATTCGCGTAAAATTAGACTTGTGCAAGAAGCAGAGTGAATGTTGCAAGCCTTGCAAAGCCGTGTTTAAAATACTGTAAGAACATAAAAACAACGTTATGAAATCATGCTGGAAGGTTGTAGAGCTACTGTATTATGGCGGACAAATGCCTGCAGCGTTTGCGGCTAAATGTTCATTTTCCGCTGCGTCTGTTCCTGACGATGAAAACAGTTGTGCTACGAAACGCTCAGCATGGTTTCACTGAAATCACTGGTTTTGTCATTTTTCTTGTGCAAGGCACATCACACAGATAAAAACAAGAGATTTTTTACAGTATTTCAAGCACTTTGAAAACTTAGCTGACAAGCATCAAACGAGCGTCCAAATCTAATATCGTGACTGCACCAGTTTTTAAGTACTGAAGCCAAAGACAAGGTGGTTCTCTTTTAGTCCTTTACAGTCAAATTTTGCTTTGTGGTGTGCATTTTTCTCAATGCATTTACAAAACCTCTGGTATAGTTGCAGCAAACGACAGACCGGCAATGCCGATAAGTTCACACTTATAAAAATCTCCTCAACACAGAAATATTTTTACCCTCAACTTTTTCTTGAAACGCCCTATACTAAATGGTCACGTGGCAGATCCTGTTTTTGACAATGCAAACCGACCGACAAGTTGTTATCTTTTGGAGCATTTCATCCATGCTTCCACACACATCAGGTTACAGAAACAACAGAAGTTGTTGACCATTCCCAACCGAAGCAACATGGCGGCCGTACCAGCTGGCCTTCGGGCTAACGCGATGTACTGTTCTTCGTAAATCTACTGAGTTGCCAACCCTTTTTCGCACTTCTCCGCTAAAGCATCCTTCGGAATAACCCATATTCCCCGCTAAAATATTTTCCCCAATGTATTTTGACTTGAAATTTTCCGCCACATTTCGCCGCTGTCGTAAATTTGAATTTAAGATCTTGTTTTTACGAATTTAAGATTTTGTTTTTACGAATTTAAGATTTTGTTTTCATTTTGTTTACCTTTTTTATTTAAGATTTTGTTTTCATAAAGTAAAATGAGCTGTCAATATGCTGGGCGCTGTACGTAAAGACCTCACTGAATTGTGTGCCTGTGGCGTCATAAATATTGCCAATGGTGTTTCTTACGCATCATTCAGTTCTGGCATTCACAAATGAATTTTATGTACGTGAAAAAGCAGAAAGAGTGAAATCAAACTAGTAGCGAAGATGAAACAGTGCATTGTCCGCGGCGGACGGCATGCCATAATCCCGCTAGATACCCCGCAATTTGGCGAGTTTTTCCGCTAAATTCTTTTTGCCGCTGCAAAACTTTTTCGTCGCTGCCGCTCACGATCCACCGCCAGATTTAGCGGCGAATCCGCTAAATTGGCAACACTAGATTTCATCTAAGTACGATAATACACCGAGAGGCAGTGATCACAATTGGTTCGACAAATGCGTCACAGTTGTTTGACGCAAAAATAAAAAAACAAAGCGTCATTGTGACGTAATTGACAGTATTGATGTGCGTTGCACGAAGTTCTCGCTGTCTGGAAAAGCAGTCAGCCTGCCTACTTTCAGTGCCTACAAAATGGCTCCGTGTGCGAGAGAGACTCATCAGCAAGACCTTACGTTACCCGCGAGGGTTCGCTAGCAGTCACATCGCGTTAACTGGTGCTGCGAAAACAGTAAGCTCAATACGGGAAGCTAGAAAACAGAAAGCACAATCACTCTTGTCGCGAATAACGGTGTTTCTCATGTTACTCCAAGATTGAAATCACGGTAGTGCGTACTGCTGCTTATCTAACCCGCTCGAAATGCGTGCTTTGAAATGTTAAAATTTTCAATAAAATCAGAACAGCTTTTTTTCGCGCTGACGATTGTAAGTGGCTTGTTTTACTCTGCGCAAAAATCGCCTCCGACGTTCTTCGGAAGAAATCACAAACTACACTTTTTGGTTTCGCGTTTCTGGTCAATGAAAGCTTTGGCAGTGGAAGAAAGACGGCAGTGTTCCAAGTCGATGAGGCAAGCATGGATAGGGAATTTCTACTTTTCATGGTTCCTATCGCACACTGGTTAAGTCGAATGGAGAGTCTGGTTGTAAAAATAGGTTGCCTTTTTGCTCAGGGTACGGCCCCGCAAAAGTGAAATTTTGCAAAAATTAAAAAACAGGTCAGGTTGAACATTTGCAGCAACCTATGAGGCAGCTGCGACAAGAAGATCACAATCTCAGAGAAAACAGTGAGGCATCTAGTAAGAACATATGGGTGCGGAAATGAAGAACATCAATAAGTAGGAATTAGATTGCTGCACTTCCTATAAAACCGGCATAAAGCGGGTATAACACCAGTTTTATCGGGCAACGAGTGGAATACGTGTTTAATAATGGAAAAGTTAGGAACTAGATATGTGCAGGGATGTAGTGGGGCCGGAACGCGTGGGAACGGCGTTCCCACAATTTTTCAAATTGTGCTTTAAAATGAATTTGAAGCTGTTTTAAAAAGGGTAGTTTTATGGGTGCGTTCCTACACCTTTTTTGTCAGCACTCCATCTCTGGATATGTGTCACAGCACAGCGTGTTTTTTCCATTATTATTTCCATATAGTTGCTTTCATTTTTGTTTTTTTTCACTACTATTTCAATAATAATGGAAAAATTGAGAAAGGCATGTGTCGTATAGCACAGGATGGAATGCACTTAGATGTAGTATGATGAAAATCATGCCGCTTCCCCCAAGCCTCAGTAAATTTGCGAAAGAAGACAGGGAGGATGTAGTCGAGATAGTGACTTCTGAGACTGAAACTTGGTTAAAATAGCTAGACCGAGACTTGGAAATTTGTCAGCTTCGCCAAAATATTTTGCGATTCTTAAAAAAGCTGGTAAAAACACTTTTGATCCGAAAGTGTTGAGATTTGTCGCATTTTCTATTTTTTCCTTTCGTGCAGATAATGACAACGAACAGATTAATTTTGTTCAAACTTTATCAAGAGATATCGAAATAGCATTAATAGCATTGAAACACTCGACACTCACAAATACGGGTCTGGAGGCCATAGATGTAGCCAGGGGGCCACGCCGCCAAAATTTCTGGCATACCTTGTCATTTTGTGCTTTTGAGAGGCAGCATCCCAAGCAAAACAATGTTGCTCGCTTAAAGTCAAAATATTACACCCCCACAGTTTTGGGCTGGCTACGCCACTGCTCGCGTTCCCATCACTGACAGAACTAATGGGTGAGGTTCCAATTTATGATACACAAATCAAAGTTACCGTTGTAATACGTTCTGTTTTGTTTGTTTATCAACCTGCGTTGTGCAGACAGAACCATCGCTAGAAAGTCGTGAATAGGGGGGTTTTAGCTTTGTGCGGGGGAGCTTTACATTTTTTCAGGGGGTCTTGACATTTCAAATTTGACAAAAGTTCCACTGATTTGTAGTGTTTTATATTTCAATTAGGGGAGACTTGGAGCTTTCTTTGGGTGGACTAAGCCCATCAAAGTTCCCATGTGGTGACGAAACTGTGTGCAGACAGGTGTGTTTATGCTATGGACTTCGTGTCTGCTGGCAAAATAAATTCATTCATTCAGAGTAGCTCCTGCGCTTCAGGAATGCATAGCTAATGAAACAGTGGGTTATAACCAGGCTAACCAAAAGTCAACAAAGTCAAAAATTTTATTCCTTTTCTAAGGTTTATGAAACGCCCACAAACCACATTTCACGCTCATACCATGAGGGAATCCAAAATTATTAGGTCAAAAAAGTCAAAATTTATCGTTGTGTCAACTTCTCTTGCAGCACATTTTTTTCTCTGTCAATATTTTATTGAAACTACAACAACAGATATTGATGTTTTTGCCAGTTTAGTTGCAATTAGTGTTTCCAATCCGGATTTTCCCAAACCCGAAACCCGTTTTTTTGGCTATTTTCTCCTACCCGAAACCTGTTTTCTTTTCAACCACCAAACCCGGATATTGAAAAAAACTAGATTTGCGGTTGCATTCAAATACTAGTAATTCTGATAACACTGAAGTCACAGATTGGCGCGTGTAACGGCCAAATTAACACGTTTGAACTTTCAACTATTATTATCATGGTGCACGAGGTGTGCGTTTTGCTTGGTGACCACCGTATGTTCGTTGTTGGTCCGTCTGTAACTTCGTTCAATTGACCTATTTAGACGGTTAGTGACGTCAGTTTGCACATAATTGGCCGAGGTGTCGACGCGAACTTTAGTCTTTTCGGTAACCTAATTAAATAACTACCACGTGAGGTTGTTCTTCAAAGGTATGCTGTAGTGTCGTAGTTACTATGGTTAATTCAATTATAAGCTATTATGTGTTAGTTCATATACAAGCTGTGGTTCTTTGCAAAATCGATTCGTTCCTTTTCAGTTTGCAATAACTTTCTACAAAATATTTGGCTTTCCTTTAGAAGCGACTTTAGGTAAATTTTTACTCATGCACGTTCAGTTTCAGACATTCGTAATCAAAAAAAACTCAGACGTTTAGGGCCATTTCTTATAGAACATGGCTCAACCAACATCAAAATGCAATTTGTGCACCGTTCTACAAAAAGAGACTGTGGTTCAAGCACCGAAAGTATAATATGATCAACCGTTTGAAATCAAAGCACAGAATCCATATAATCTATGAGAATGAATACCACAAAACTATCCTGGCACAGTAAGAGATCCAATCTTAAATTGTGAAAAAGGAAATGAGTCTTTTTGAGGCTACAAAGAAGAGGTCAAATTTCCTTCAAAAACTGTTCTAAGCCTTAATTACATTCAAGCTCAAATCAGTGGAACCAGAGAGGTCTTTTTCAGACACAGGGCTATTTGTCACAAAACTCAGAAACAGACTGAATGATGAAAGTGTGCTTTGATTGTCATGCGTCAGTATCAGTAGCGTAGCCAGCCTAAAAATTTGGGGGGACCAACATGCTTGATTTTAAGCGAGTAACACTATTTTGTTTGGGATACCGCCTCTCAAAGCACAAAGTTACTTTAATTTCTAAAAATTTTGGGGGGTCATGGCCCCTTAGGCTCCCCTGGCTACCTCTATGGTCAGTATTATAAACATCATTGAAAAACTGTGCTTAATTTAATTAATAATGCGCTAATAAATTGAGCAGGGACTAACAATAGTAATTTCGCAACGATATTGAGTTTTCATCGCTCAAAATTGCATTCATTTCAAATCCCGAAAAAAACGTGTTTTTTCAGCTATCCGGAAGCCGGGTTTTAAAATTTCGCGCCGAATTGGAAACACTAGTTGCAATTCTGTAATAATAATGGGATTGTTGCGATTTCTGACGTAACTATGCTGTTTTGCCCACTACTGGACGATTGAATATTGTGTATAGGATAGGCGCAGTGTTGCCACCTCGCATATTTTTATGTCAAATTTTTGAAATTTGGCATTTTTTGGAGGTGGTTGGCATAAATATTTTCGGTTTGGCATATTTGTCAAATTTGGCATATTTTTCAACAACCGGTTCTTTGACCAATGCAAAATGTTGAACCTTACTAAAAATGGCCATTTTGATCATTTTTGTTAAGGTTTTGGCCGTAAGCTTTGGAAAAAATCTGGCAACCCTACCTCTGTTAGTTGTTTTTACAAGAACTCTTGTTTCAGATGATGTTTAATCACGTTGCATGTGTCAACGCAAAACTTAGAATCAAGTAAAAACTTTCTGTATGTTAAATGTCATTTTCGAGTAAGGCAAAACTTAGCTCGTTACCTCACCATGCAGTGCCATTATTACACACCTCAAGTTCAAAACAATACAAGGTTGAAGTTGAAGTACCATCAGTATGAATTTATTTAGGAACAACCACAAACAAACATCAAGTCATGCAACAGAAAACAAACCACATTAGAACAACGTTTAGTTTGTTCCCTGGACACCTGAAATAACCGTACGGTTTTCTAGTCAGATGCCCTGATGAATAAGGGAGAAAAAAATAGAGAAAAAGAAACAAGTCCTGACTAAATAGCACATTTTAGTAATGACGATCCAGGCTAGGAAGTGTAGCATGTCATGTATTGCCAGAGCATATCTGGAAAACAACATCTGCCCTTTCATAATACAAAATTACTTATTTGTAGCGTTTTGGAAGTAATCATTGTTTGTTTTGCTGATTTCAGTGTTGATACCATTGCTCTTCTTGAAGTTTATGTTTTAAATTAGTGACAAATAGATGATAATTTGGCATTGAACGTATTGTTGGATCTATGGAAGACCATATTCCTATTCCTGTATATGTAAAAGACTTTTGAGCTATTTTTAATCTAATCCGAGGAATGGCATATTCAATACTTGATCGTTGTCTTGTATGTTAAGAATGAATTTTTGTTAAGAATGAATTTTTGTGAAAAGGTCTATAATTTGTTTGGGAAGTAATCTAAAATTAATTTTATACATTAAATTACGGATTTATAGTTTAAAGATTCTTTTTATATTTAGTATTTCGGTATCTTTGTACAATTTACATACGGTAGTGTTGAATTTGCTAAATGACAATATTCTTAATAATTTATTGTGAATAATATTCAAGGTGTTGAGTGTAGAAAAATATGATGATCCCCAGCTGGTGGCATATAAAAATGATGGCATCATGGCATTACAGGGGACCCACGTCAGCTATGTTTTGCCCCCTTGGTTCAAACCTCTAATTACGCCATTGCTCGGATGCACTTGTGCTCAGTGCCCACCTAGTCTACAGTAGAAAACATTCTATTCTGTGCCTATTGCCAATGTATGCTTGAAAGTGCCTGTCTTGTTAGCGTCTGCTGAATTTGAGCTTGTATGTATACCAGTAGGCCTACTACCGTATAACGGTATATTTGAATACAGTGAAACCCCGCTTTTTCAAAGGTAATACATGTAAAGGCCACCACTCACCAGTCAGTACGGTACTTGGTGACATGAACATTATAGTACCAGTCAATTAGTAAAGACATGACAATAACACCACCTAGCTTTAAAATTGCTTAGTTGTTCCTATTGTGTCCTTTTCCTTCCTTTTGTAAAGTGGGCAGCTGGGTTTACCATTTTTCACTTAGATTATCTTATTTGGTATTTTTACTCTGTGGGTTTTATTTAATTATATTTTATACTTCATGCACTCAATTCACAAAGCTGATGATGCCGTATAGTAGGCGAAATGTATACTCTGTAACATTCTAGTGTCTGATTTTTGCTGGGAAACGATTCTTTTTATATAGTCAGCCTTAAAATGTGTTTATATGAATTGTCGATTGTCCAGTAAACTTTACAATAAGGTGAAAAAACTTTACTGAATATTTTCCAGGTGTTTTTTGTTACGAAAAAAAATTTGGCACATTTTTGTCCTGTTTGGTATATTCTGAAACACAATATGGCATATTTTGTCTTTGTGGACTTGGCAACACTGGATAGGCGTGGTAAGGTAAGAAACGTGGTCTTGCAGTGTTTTGTAAATGCTCAATCCATTATGCATATAGTGCTTCAACTTTATGATGCTCTCAGGTCTGATTCTACTGTAATGTATTTATCAACATACCATCGCCAAAGATAAACAACCATTTTTTTAATTATGAAGCTTAGAGTGCATGGACATGCGTCTGGGTTAACCTCAACACTTAAGGCTGAACTATTTCGCAGTTGCAAACGTAGAAAATTGCTAGGTCAAAATAAAGTAAAAATTTTTAAATTATAAAGTCAAGATTTTAAGTTTTTAGGTCAAAAACGGGATGCCATAGTTATAACTGTTAATATCATCTCAAATAGGCAGAGGCCCACTTTACTGGCTTTCATAGTGAATGCCATTTCGAGGCACTTTTGTAAGAGATTTAAAGAAATTCAAGAACACCTGAGCATTTATATACGTCCTCGAAACTTACAAATGGAGACCTGGTATTATGAGGATTGCTTTAAAATGTATAGGTTTCCCAACTCAGAGAAGGACATAATTTCAGATCGGTAATAAACACAAGAGAGGAAAACGTAACCTCCGTAATTATCGCCAGTCATATTATACTTCATTAAACTAAATCTCGCTTCGATAGCCGATAAAGAAATGTCGTCTACGGCTGGTATTTCGCATTTGATTGTTTCATGATCATCTTCGCTTAGATTTTGGTACGCAGTGCCGNGTGCAATGAAAAACAATTGACGTATTACGCCAGTCGACAATCAAACTACACGTTTCCACTTTCTTTCTGCGGCTGCTCGAAAANAAAGCTATTATAAATTTTCAGTACTTTTACAAACTAATTTTTCCTCACCACAACCACTTCCAAGTGTTTGGTGGGAGAAGTATCGGCCTATATGCAGAGGGTAGACGAGCTTATGCGTTGAAATTTACTACTACACCATACAGATGGATGGTTAAGCAACCGTAAACAGCTTCACGGGTCGATAACAATGTTGTTATAAGCTGTATGATCAGAACGTGCGTCATCTTCGGTGCTTGCTCACTGACTCCTTGCAATATCACGCGCCACTGCTCCAAGAAAGTAAACACAGTTAAACCCTCGTATCCTGATGACCGAGCCGAGGCATGCCTGTTAAGTGCAACATTAAATCTTTCCTCCCCTTCGATACCAGACATGATTTGAATTTCGTGCAGGGTTCCACAACGAACATTTTAAAACTTTTCATCGCATTTTCAGCCGCGAGATGAAGACCGACTGTCTTCTCGCCCTCTTAGTATTCTTTAAATTTGGGATGAATAATAAGCTTACACCCAGCAGCGCATCCAAGAATTTTGTTCGGGAAGGGCCAGTCGATGACGTGATCAGTCACTGACGGGGATTTGGGGTTAACCCCCCCCCTTGAGCTTGATATTTTACAAAAACTTTATTACCTGCGCATCGGGCATTGTTTTCCCACACTTTTTGCTTGTTAATTTGTCGACTTGATACAATACCATGGAACAAATTTGCATGCGCATTTCAAGGAACATTGCAAATGAGCCAAAAATAAATAATCAGGTTTTTGTGGGAATCTGGGTTATCGACCGCGTCCAGAAACCATCTCACCACTTTTTGCAGACCTTTCGCCCACTACGCACGTTTTAAGATTGTGTTCCGCGATAGTTCACTTTATCCAAAACAACTGTCTTTATTTTGTCTGCTGTGGCTGACCAGCGTAAACTTCGCCAAAACGTTGGTTTGGAAAACATGAATATGACGTCACAAACCAAATACAAAGGACACCATACGCCACTAAATGAACCCTCCCATGAAAATTTTCTGCGTACGCCACTGCACTGACGGTTTCTTGAGTCCGACTGTTCCTTGCGTTTATTTCCTAACATGCACTTGAAAATTGATATGAAGCACCAGTAAAATTCTACGCAAGTTTGTGTCGGGGGGGCATGGCCTCTTAAGCCTCGTTCTGGCTGCGCCACTGCTTACACCATCTTCCAAACATCAGGATTGTAAAATATCTTAGGTCTGTATGATACGAGGGATTTTATAATTTGCTGCTGACCTCCACAGGACCAGACCTCCCAGTCTAACAAATTGAATCTGAACTGGGATAGCGAGGACTTAAAAATCAGCACCTTTTCTATCCACGTGCTCAGCATGAATGAATGGGGAAAGATTCAGACAAGGTGTTGACAATGAGCCACAGCTGTTGCAGAATTCTCCAAGATAGCAGCTGCGTGACACAGTGACAGCGGAAACGGGCGACTGCACACCACCCGTGACACTTTGGCTCTTGTGTAAGGCGAGGATGATGAAACATTTTTTCTTGGCTCTGAAGTCGACAGTCCTTTTTCTATAGAGTTTGTAGTGTAGACAGTGGTGTCTCATCGCGGATATGCGAACCACAAAGTTCCAACAAATAGGGACGTTGACCAGTGACAAAAACTTAAGGCAAGGTTTTATTTGAGAAAAGCTATGCCCTGCCGGTCCAGGATGGCTGAAAATTTCATATAAAATGATGAAGGAGTTTTGATTTTGTTGCCACACCAAACAAGCAACGGAACGTTGTTCATTCTTAAAACGAAGTGAGGTCTCTGAGTCAACACTCCTCTCGATTCACCACTGGTAACCAATATTTAAATAAAGCACACCAGTCACTGCCAGTGTTCCCTCTAAGAAAATTTGAATGAGAAAATATTCGTTTTAGGAGCACGAATATTTTAAGGCCGAGCAGAGTTCTTAATGAATTACAAACTTCGTAAATCATTACAGTAAGTATAAAATCATAACAAAATACACATTTTAATTCAAATCAGTAGCTTCTAAAAGGGCTATGCGATACGCTTCTACACAAAAATGTTACTGATTTTTTACTTTTAAATTTGAAATGTTGCAAGTGCACGAGAATGAGATTTTACTGCGCAAATGGCCTCTGGTGGTAGGCTACAGCGTATTCGCGCACCGATTGCTCGACCAAGAGTTTAAATTTTTTTCGACCTATCTTCCTTCAGCAAAGCATTCAAACACACATGCTTATCCGCTGCGGTAATGACTGGTTGTTTGAAAACACAAAAAAATGTTTACGGTGTTTGCGCATCGAAAGCAACATTACTATATTGCTGTACGTGAAAACGATTTAGAACTGAAAAGAGTACGTCTTCTTCAATGGTGTTTAACCTGACGCGTTACATGAGCTATTTTGAAATCGTGTTGCTGGTGATAGGACCTGCGAGACTGTATGCGGGTTTTTCCGTTTAGTCTGAAACAGAACGACGTTCAAATTACTGCTCCAGGGCAAAAAATACATCAGACACTGTTAATTTTGTACAAATAGCAACATGCAACGCCTGAATCTACTTTCTTTATTCTTTCAACCATTTCTTCTCAAAATCAGGTTTGGAGGAAGAAATGGCGTTTATCATATCACGGATTTGACAAAGCTACCTTCGCAGAAGCTTGTGTGAACTGCACTTTCAACGATCGGCCACCGCAAGTACACCAGGACTGGAACTGTGCAACACAGAAGCTGAATACGCGAAATCTTGTATTTTCGGACTTAACTCCTCAAGAAACAAACGTTGGTGAGTAATCTTAAAACAGTTGTTTCAGACTCTGACCGTATCGGTTAATTTTGCCGATGGCAATACTACCTCGATCTAAATTGCTGACACCGACCACATAAGCACAATATCAGTTGGCTGTTGCAAGTATTTGGTAAAAAGAGTCTGTTGTTGAGTTCCAGGAGATCTTCTGTCGCGGATGGACATGGAGTTTATTCAGAACGGAACAAAAGCAAAACGAAAAAAACAGGTTCGGCAGATCCATAGATCACCTTCCACCGCTGGCGACTTCATTTTCCTTGTTAGGTTGTTGAATCTGTAGAAAAGAAGAATACATGGCAAAGTGTGAGACAGTGGTCCTTAACCTGGGGTAAATTTACCCCTGGGGGTAATTTTCATGTTCCAATGGGGTAAATTTACTGAACCACAAATTGCAGCAAATATAAATTTTTATAAATCATTCTCAACTGTAAGAGTTTGTTAATTTCGTATTTTCAATAAATGAGCACCATTGAGTGTATTGGGGGTAAATCTGGTAATCCTGTTTAATAAAAGGATAAGATATGTAAAAAAGGTTAAGAACCACTTGCATAAGACAACACGCAGACTCTACTGGACGGAGGTTGCAAATAAGATTGACGTTTATTTAAGTTCCTACTACTCGTCGCTACCACGTCGTCAGGTGAATGATCGCTGGTAAGGAGGGAAACAGCTAAAAACTTTAGCTGCATATGTTTAAACGAAAGAACTAAGTCGTTATGTGTTTGCTGTTTTGAAGATTTCATTATACGAGGCAGTGGCAATGGCATTCGAACTTTTGCTCGGGCCTGGATTTCCCGTCCACTCGCAAAGAAAACGCACACGCGCTGTTCGCAAATGCGACAACTTCCCGACCACCACGAACACAGGAAAGACTTCAACGCAGTTCTGACTCAACCACTGCATTGCCAGCAACACAAGGCATATGACCCAACCATAACCAACTGCATTTTCACACGTTGCTGTTTACTGCCATGTTTGGGCACAGCAGCAAAGAAAGCTGCCGAAGATCAATTCGAGCAGAACGCAATTTCAATCATAAATATACCGCAAGTAAAAACGATGTGAACAATAAGTTTTTACAGCTCACTAGTTAAACAAGGAGAACCTGAATAACTTGCCCACGTGGTTGCTGATCAAACATGTAATTACAAGAAAAAGCAGGAGATGATTCACAGGATAAGGCTGCAATTTGCGAATAATAAGTTCTCGCAAACCACAAACAACGGGCGTAGACAAAGTTGTGATCGACTGAAAAGAAGAAGCCATCATTGAATCATGCAGCGCGAAGCTCATTGTGACGTAGGTTTTAGCTTGATTGTCCATTATCAGCATCATAATGACAGGACATCGGCAAAGTTGCGATCGATAGAAAACAAGCGCTCAGTGAATAACGCGAGGCTTATATTGTGACGTTGGCTGCATGCATTGTTCGTTATCAGCAGCAACGCAGTGACAGCACTTCTGTGTTAGCAACAACAAATATTGTTGCAAGGTGAAACAAAACTTTTTTTAATTTCGAACTTGTCTATCGAAAAGAACCCTTCCACAGCAATCAATCAGACGCAATGTTTCTCGAGCATATATTCGCCTACAAGCATCATGTGCTCTGCGATGTGCATGAAGTATAAGATTACAAAGCCCACACAGCAAATCTAACCAGCTGAGAAAGACTATGTCAAAGTGAGAAATTTGCAACACCAGCTGCCCACTGTACACAGGAAAGGAAAAGGTCACAGCAGGACCAACTAAACAAAACAAACTACGAAGTGTACAGTGACGTGACAAACAAAAATCACAGTACAGTAGGTTACTGGATTTGAATTATACGTGCTTGCAAGAATGCATTGGCATAGACATGCGGTGGGTCTACGGATGCTCGCGACTGGTCAGTGGTCACGAGCTGTAAAGACGCGGAAGTAAAACCATCCCGAAACCTTCCGTTGCATAGCAAGACTGCGTTAAAACCATACAAAACTCGACAACATTGAGCGGAATCAGCAGGTGGCTACGACATGAAGCAAGCAAAGAGCATGTTCAGGAGAGCAAAGCGCAGATGGAATCATGAAGCTTTTTAAGCCAGAGCACTTAAAGTAGTTCTGGTTCAGACGTCGATGAAGTTGGAATACTGGGCCACTTTTCTCTACAGTCCATAAAACAGCTGTGACAGTGTGCAATCGTAAGGTGGTGATCTTAGTTAAGTTAAACTCCATTTAAGCTGATGCGGTGTGCTGCTGTTCTGATTACATCAGTGATGACGTCGTGTATCGCTTGAAGAATGGCCGTGTCGAAGCTCATTGAGAAACAATTATTGGAGATTCGATTACGGTAAGTGCGCATTGTTGGCATCGGCGTAGCCAGGGAGCCATGCCTCCCAAATTTTTAGCAAATCTAGTCATTTTGTGCTTTGAGAGGCAGTGTCCCAAACAAAATACTGCTGCTAGCCTAAAATCGAAAATTTGGGGTTGGCTACGGCACTTATTGTTGGTCACGTTTTGCAGGAACATCCCGCATGGTGCTGTGGTGCACCATGGCAGTTCAGTTTATACGAAGCAACACAGGAGAACAAGCAGCGGCAACACGACAAAATTGCAACCACCAAAAATTTGTTTTGAAACGGCCGAACACTGGATAACAGCGAATTTCCGCAAAACTAATATATATATCGAGAACCCACAACAGGGCAGCGACAACTTAGATTTGTTTGCTTTGAAGTTATGATGGGGGAGGTAACCGTCCGTTGACACCAAAGTACAACAGCGAACGACTGCGACATGAGGTACCTTTGCGCATCCTAGAACGCCGTGCTGATGCATCCGTTCCCGTGTGTTGTCGGAGGCAAAAGTGTGAAGAAAAATTTATAAATCCTTTTTCGACAATCGTTAGGCTTTCTCACACGCACCTTGGCAACCGTTTAAAAGATGCAAATGTCAAAAGCTTCGCTGACTACTCATTCGAAAGTTTTTCGAGCAGGCAAGGTGATCCGTAAAACTACATACAATGTAACGCTACACGCGGTAGCCAGTCACGAGGGACTCGCATCTTTCAACCTACCGCAGGCTCGCACTCACCTGCACCGAGAGATTGTTACGGATGACTGCGTTCCGCAAGATGGTCGCCTTTGTGCGGTGCAAATATTCTTTTCCAACTTGCAAGGTTCGCACGAAAGTCAAGCGTCGGTGGTCTGTTTCTCTGGCGAGTAAGATCTGTGTGCACGCAAACCCAGGACAGTGAGAGGGGAGATGAGCAAACAACACAACACGGAGAAAAGCACATAACACACCAGAGATGATAAAAGCACATAACACGCCAGTAAGAAAAGCACACAACACACAATGAAGAAAAGCGTGTAACACACCAGGGAAAAAGCACACAACACACCAGGGAAAAAGCACGCAACACACCAGGGGAAAACCACACAATACACAATGGAGAAAAGAACATAACGCCACGTATCTACCACAGTTGAATCAATTACAAATTGCAAGTGAGCTGACTGTAAAGAATTACACGTTTTCATACAGCTGTGATTTGCGGGATTTTTTAAAACCTAATGAATAGGGCAAACAAAAGTCAATAAAGTCAAAATTTTTCTGCCATTTCGAAAGTTGATGAAACGCCCACAAATCAAATTTCACGCTTACACCACGAGGGATCCCAAGTTATTATGTCAAAAAAAGTCAAAATTTTATCATTAAGTCAAAATTTATCGTTGTGTCAATTTTTCTTGCAGCACAGTTTTTTTCTCTTTGTCGATATTTTGTTGAAACTACAACAACAGCTATTGATATGCTTGTGCAAGTTTAGTTACGATTCTGTAATACCAATGGGTTTGTTACGATTTCTGACGTATCAATGTTGTTTTGCCCCCCATTACTGGACGATTGAATATTATGTAGGATAGGCGAGGTAAGGCAAGAAATGTGGCTTTACAGTACTTGGTTTGGGGTAAATGCTCAATCCATTATGCACATAGTGTTTCAACTTTATGATGTTCTCAGGTTTGACTCTACTGTAGTTATTAATGTATTTACCAACATAACATCGCCAAAGTCAAACAACCAATTTTTTTTTAAATTATGAAGCTTGGAGTACATGAATATGTTTCTGGGTTAACCTCAACACCTAAGGTTGAATTATTTTGCAGTTGCAAACGCAGAAAATTTATAGGTGAAAATAAAGTCAAAATTAGTAAATTATAAAGGCAAATTTTTAAGTTTTTGCGTCAAAAATTTTGTTACCCTACCAATAAACAACAATTCCTGCTTTCAACAAATAACAGAGCTCGGGCAAAAGCAAAACCAGTAAAACATTAGCCATGTGACCTGTTGTAGCTTTGTCGAGCCAACCGCGAAATATCCCCGATGTGCCGTGCGTGTGATTCGAATCCTGTGGAAATCTCAAGATAACTTTGAAGAAGTGTTTATTTTTTTGAGGGAGTGCCAAGGTTTGAGCAACAGTGTCACCTCTATGGATTATCCGCACACGGAAATTGTATCTTGAAATGCAACTGACTTATCATTCAGTGGCTACAAAAATTTTGTAACAGTACTGAAGTTCCTATCTTTCCAAAAAGTCATGCTTTGATGCGCTAACTATTGCATTATTCTGAAAATGATTTGTCTTCAACTCTTGGTCTTGCCCAAGAAATTCAAAATATATTACAATATTATTTTGTGATTTATAATTGCGATATATCAATTACATGTTTAAGAGTAATTGTAATTTGATGTAGTCGGCAAAGAACATTGTACTGTAATCGAAAAATTTGAAGGAGTGTTGGTGGCCGTAACTAAATCGAAGTGATATGTTTAATCCAACCACGGCAACCACCACAGTTGGATTAAACACGTGACTTCACTTCAGTCACCTTCATCATTTTTCTTTAATCTGGGCCGATTGTGTCGATGCAATGCATCGTGACGTGCAAACGACCAAGCAACGCTGATACAGTGCGTCATCGCTGACCACGTCATAGTGACGATCGAAACGAACACGAGGTCTGATAACATTTCTTAGATCAATTGAACCTCAACCTGCTGCGATGTCACTTCGGATCGTTACAACTTCACCGAATTTCTTGAGATATTTCCAGGACTGTGGAGTCGGAGCCCAGGTAATTTTTGGATGGCTGGAACAGGAGCCAAAAACTTTTAGATGGTAGAGCCGGAGCCTAACATTTGGGTTCCGGTTCCACAGCCCTAGTTTTTGGGGAAAGCGAGTTGTACAAATAATGCCATGGTTTTCAGTTGTGAATTGACCAAATCATTTGGAGCCGGGGCCAAAAACTTCAGATGTCTGAAGCTGGAGCCGGAGCCTAACATTTTAGTTCCGGCTCCACAGCCCTGGATATCTCCACTGAGCCCATGCAGTCATGCGTGAAACCGACCAGATTGTGTAAGCTACTCAACCATGACTTCGATATGCACGAGGCAAGATTCAACATGACCTCTGCTGAAAATGGTTTTACCAAAAATAGTTCAACCTGTCGCGCCAGCAAAGTGCGGGCAAATTAAAAATAAAACTGGAAGTTGATTCTGAGAAAACGTTCATGCGAAATTTCTCCGCGAGGCGCAATGTCACGGGAGTTTGCTTCAAAAACGGAGGGTGGCATGCAAGGTGCACCCCTAAAGCTTCGCGTAAGCAACATGTCGGTTTTGTGAGCAACATCAGTTACAACAGAAAACCAAGAATGCAGTGCTTCTATCCCAGGGGTTCCCAACCTAAGGTGCATGTACCCCCCTAGGGGTACCTTTGCCTATTTGAAGGGGTACATTTTTTGTACAGTCGCAACAAATTAACTTCGAGATATAAGAACGGAGTCTACCTTTATAGTTCAAAAAATCTTGAAGTTCTATTAATTCGACGGACTTTTGCGATTTTCCTCAGCGCTTCTGTCGTAAGGAATTTCAGAGGTACATGCTTATCTGTCAACTGCTGAAGGTGGTACATGGTGAGAGAAAGGTTGGGAACCACTGTTCCATCCCTTGACGATCAACAATCGAAGCGAATACAAAATGGCGTTTCTAGCCCTCCCACTCAAGTACAAGTTCAACGCTCCATTACGGCCTGTCTACGTGGCCAGGAAAAACAACAAGAACGCCCCGGGGCCGTACTTTGTATCAAGAGCGACTTGCAACGACAGAGTAGCGCTTTGCGCCATTTGATAGCAATCTGCGAACCTCGGCTCAGCTTAAAACTCTTATCTCGGCATTACGGTCAGTGATCTGCGATAGGACGCGCTTGCGGCGTACCTTGTTTTGCGAGTCGATCCTCGCTTGTATTTGACCATCCAATATAAGCGGCATCAATTCATCTTCCAGTTCATTTACTGAGCTGTTGAAGGCGCTCGCCATCCTCCTCATATCGGCCAGTTTATAAGGAGTAAAATACTGAAAATGATAATTAAAGTATCGCGATTGGTCTCCAACTCTTCGTTTTGCTCACGAAAAACCTCAAACCAAGTTTAATTGGATTACGAAGCGCATTAATCAATCTGTTGAAAGCAGGAGGGAATTAACGGTGAAACAAGTGTTAAGAAAGCAGTTTACAACCTGCATGACGTCATTTTTCGCCTAAACGCTCAGAATAGAAAATAAATCTTTGTAGAACGCAACATTAACTGTAAGTCGTAGGTCGCCTTATTAATTTTTGCAAAGTACTTCTGCTGGAAGACATCACAGATGAAGAAAAAGTCCACATTCAGTTTAGAGCGCAAGAATTTTTAAGTGTCCATCGAATCATACACTACACGCGAACAAAGAACTTGCTATATACTGCCAAAATGCAAAAGGCACGAATGACAGAACTTCGCCCAAAACTAAGATTAGCATTTTTTTGCTTACAATTCTTACCAAACTATTTCCAAATGTCTTGCAGGCGATAAAGTACAAAATCGCTCAATGACAAGGAGGTAATGCCAATGAAATTACTTTAAATCGTTGATCGTAGTTACAATATCAGTTTTTCCGATTCCGACAAGAAATCACTTTGCGCGACTTATAAAGTTTAGTTGTAAGTCTCGGCTTATGTTTTTTTTCATCATTTCGTGCGGCTTACAATCAAGGGCGGATTATATTTTTTATTTCTTTACTTTATCGTAAGGTATAGATGACGCACAGTCTTTTCCTTGGCCAAGTTTTTTGGACCAAACTCTCATTTCACATTTGATTATCTTCAGCATCACGTGCGCATCCGTCACAGGAGGGATAATGATGAACAGAAGACAGTTGTTGTGGTTTAAACACCATTACCAGGGTTGCCAATATACGAAATGTGCTACTTTAGTGTGCGAAAGTATCTCTTAGGTAAGCTATATTCAAGGGCGGCTAACAATCGAATAAATAGAGTATTTAGTGACGACGCGGCGCATTATGCATCATATTCCTGTCGCTTCCAGCGTAAATCAGACGCACATACATTTTGCAATCAGAATGAACCGCAACAAAGCAACGCGGCACCCGTGCAAAAAAACAAGTTCCTTCTGTAAGAGAAACAAACAACTGAGACACGTTGGGACTGCCATACCTGTACAAGCGCACGACAACGTATTTGTGCGTAGATTTTATCCACATGAGCTGAAATGTAGAAGTCAAGCAGGAGGTTGTCCCTGCACTCTTCGAGCAGAGCGAGGCAGCGTCCATACTGGGACTTGTAGAAAGCTGTCACGACCTCGCGAATCGTTGGCTCAAGCTCCAGTAGCAGCTTAAACGAACTGCGAGATGTAAGAACGTGCGGTCAGCAGCAGAGTAAACAAGCATTCGTTTCATCGCCAGGTTTCAAGAAAAATCCGATTTTGTCGGGTGTTTCTTTGGAATCCATCGTAACGTCAACTGTTCACGGACAATCGGACTTAAGTTTCATTCGACTGTTGGCAATTTCGCAGACCGCCATTTAGGTGCAAATGGCAGAAGCGCGGTCCGTTTGAATCACGCGGAGAAACTTGTTCAAATTCTGCTCATAGCACTTGTACAAAAAACGATCCGGCACCAGCCAGTTACAAAAGCTTTAATGCTTAATTCATGCACGTTCGTTGTTGCCTTTGACGTCAGTGGCTAAGTACTGCGCAGTGGGCTGATAAAACACCATGTTTCCGCTTGTTCCGGTTGATAGGACACGACAAAAAATGTGTCACCCCGAAGTGTTCATTTATCAAGATAAACACATGCGCGTAGAACGTGAAGGAAGCAAATTAGAGAGAACCTTTTAGCACGAGCTGAGCGAGAAGGTTAACCTAGGTCTGGTCAAACACCAAAGTTTTCTCGCGCAACCTACGTCATAAACACGAACAAAGCAAAGTTACCGACAGACAACATACGACTGCGACGTCACTCGCACGCATGTGTTTACACCAGGGAAAACAAACACTGGAAAAGCACAAGTGTTGCACTCGAAGCTGGAACGCGCCCAGTGCAACAACACATCTTTCCGACAGGAACGCCAGACACAAGTTAGTGCCTGGTAAAGGACGCTCACCCGCTCGATATTACTTGGCTCTGCAGCTCGTGTCTGTTGAAAGTTGCCAGGACGCACAAACTCCCGTAAACAGCAACGTTGTTCGGCGACACAAGCTGCAAAAACACAAACAGCTTCAATAGGTCGACGTGATTTTTAAGTGCAACTGATGCAAGGCACGAGACACTTCAGGAAAAACCAATTAGCAGAAAGAAACGCCCATCACATTTGCATACTAACACGTAGCGCATTCGATACATGCTGCGCAACGACTGTTGGCGAGATACCACAGGAAACCAAAATCATACGCAATGCAAGGATACTGTCAACGCTCAGCTTAAGTCCAGAAGTAAATTTACAGTCTAACTACGCCGCGCCGGTTTTAATCGCTCGGGAATTGTTACGAAACAAGTTGCTCACCTCAGGAAAATCACAATGGTCGACTGATGCTTGCAGGAAGTTCTTAGCAGCAAGTTTGTACTTTCCCATTGCCAAGTAAGCGATTCCGGCGGCACATCTAAAAATGTTAGAACAATTCAACGGTCTTTGCTCGCATCGGAAAATGAAAATCAGTCCATCAAGAATAATCACGAGGAAAAGGTTATTCACGAAAGCTTTTGCAACTGCACTGTGTTCCTTTTGAATGTAAATCTTAAGTTTGTAGCTTTTAGCTTTACTACATCTTCAGTCTTTTCATAGAACGTTGAGGTTGGGATCCTAAACATCGTTTCAGTTTTGCTTTATAATGGATTGAGCACAATTCGAAAGCTTTGTTTGCGTTGACTAAGTTGGAACATCACACGAAATTGCAAAAAATCTCGCCAAGCTCACTGTTTGTCTGATGCCCACACAAGTTTGTATACACACGCCAAAAAATAAACTCTCTCCAAGTACCACCCAGCTCAGGTAACTGTCGAAAACTTTGGAACTTACTATGGAAATATTAAGTTTGGAACGTATTATGGAAAATACGAAGAGCTTGGCAAGAACGCCTCTCACACACAAGAAAAAGACAAACGGGTAACCTCTTTTGAAAGGGAATAAAACGGTGAAACGACGAGTCTTCAGTAGAAACCAGCAGAGGTTTCACACCCACATATTTTTCAAAATAATTGCGAGTTTATTCAGGCAGAGTGTACGAAGAACAGGTGACGGTGTAAATGTTCAATGCGCCAGCACTGATGTTACCAGCTTGTTGAAGGGCTATTCGATGTCGATCATCCATTCAAGCGCAGGATTCAAGACTGCGACGCTTTTTTGAAACTCGGTTTGCTCAACCATCTTAGCACTTTCCTTCAGGGAAGTACTGAGTTGGTGGGTGGTTACGATGGGGCTAAATCTGCCTCGTTGCGTAAAATTACACAAAATAATGCTGGGTGTATTTTTTTGCACGTTTTGTTATCAATACAATCGTGATTTTCAAAACCCTTAATCAGAAGCATTGCTTCACAACTTTTTAGCAAAGAAATATCACCAAAAAATCTTTCACCGCAAAGACTCAAGACAATGTTGCTATTTCCCACTGCATGCGTTTCGACTACCACTGTAAGCCGTCACGCCAGCTCTAAAAGCACAAATTTTGTTGTATCTGTAGAGGAAAATTTTACTCAAATAAAATTTTTATCACATTTATAGCATTTTTGAGAAAGACGTAAGCTTTCAAAAACAAGTAACCTTATTATATCAAAAGTAGTTGCGAATGAAAGCAGAGCGGTATCTGGCAAAGTCTTCCCGCCAATCATAGCGGTAATTAAGCGTACTCGCTTCGTAACGATATTGAAGGCGTATCAGTTCTCCAGCGCCAAAATGGCCGCAGTTCGGTGATGCAATGGGCCCGCGCGATTACCTCTAAACAGTGCAGGAGAGAAGAAACACAGCATAGGTAAAATCCAACGAGCCCATTAACTCCAGAGCAGTGACCTTTCTCATTTGCCACCAACGCATTGACAAGGCGCCCTTCATGTTGCCGCCAAGAACAATCACACTTGTGAGCGATGTGGCCGTTCGTGAAACAGCGAGGAATGTTTATCGTCAGTTCTTGATCAGGTAAGATTACTGTCCAGTAAACTTCAACTTGTGTATTAGCTTTTGCTTGTGAGCAGTCGCTCCGCGACAGTCAACAGAAACCCAAAACTCTGCAAGCCGTATTACGAACTTTGACAGAAGATTAACTCTCTGTTGAAACAAATCGACCGTGCAACCTTTCATAGTGACGCCCTCTACATAAACGCCGCAATCATGGTTAAAATTTAACTTTCCGTTCATCCGAGCAGGTCCCAATGCATCACAGGAAAACAAACAACCGGCAATTAAAGGCTCTATCACACATCCTGGTTCCAACTCCCACGCCGCCAATCACAGCGTTTACTTCCCAACACGATACCCGAATGCATATATACTGTAGGATATGAAAGATTTAACCTAGGAATGCTAAGTAACAGGTAACCCTTATTTTCTTCAAGTGCATAGTTGGGCACATCAGAGAGAGAGAGAGTTTATTGGCGCAAACATTAAACAATTTCATACAAATTAAAGCTAAGGCGCTGGGACACCGAAAAAAACCTGTTAAACAGGTTGTCTC
>JGI24159J19872_10001781_pt1 | contig 24484 bp, 13 predicted proteins | sample Ectturendosymbi4_FD_19872 | JGI IMG/M metagenome (IMG submission 19872)
CAAGCGTCACAAATTTTGTAAACTGATGGTATTTTGCTGTCTTACAAAAGCCAATTCAAGGCTATTGTTGTTTATTCCACTGCTGATGTTTTTGTTATGGGATTGTGTGTGACATTAATCGTATCTATTGTCTATGCTGCTTTAGTGTTTTGAGACTTGGCTCCTCTGAAAATGAAACAAATGGCTTAAAGCAATGCCTTCATGACAGTGGAGGTAGGCCTACACAAATCTCATTCAATCCATTGTAGCAACTAATCATGCAAATTTTATGTAGCCTAATGCAACCCTTTGTTCTGAAATATGGACACCACTACTTTTTTAATAATTTGTGACACAAAGTTAAATTTGGAAATTTACGTTGGTTTTGAATGCATGTAACGTGCAACCAGTCATTTCATTTCACGTTTTGTGCACTGTACCGCAATAGGTCTTGTGTAGCTTTGCTCAACAGTATGGTGTACAAAATTAGTAACACCCTAAAAATATGCCACATGTGATATTAGAACTTAGGTAAAACACAGTGTTGCGCTGCAGCACACCAACGTCATCACCGACTTTCGGGTCTCAATTATCCTTTCAGTCCAGGCCGTGCGCAACGAACGCACCGCTTCATTCGCACACGTGTGCATACGAAGGCGCATTGAACTCACCGCAACAGCCGCAGACGCACCGCACCAGAAGCATGCCGTATGCATATAGTTTTAAGGTCGACGTGCTTTTGAGTGCGTCAAAACGTGGCCGTAATGCGCAATATGTTGTCAATGCAAGCTGTTTTTATGCACTGCGAACCCTGTGACGGGCATTTGTTACTCTTCGTGCAAAAGCGTTTCTTACCCTGCTTCTTGTTGTTTTTTTTCATGACTGGAAACAAACAAACAACAAAAATTGTTTAACTCATTTTTAGTGACTTTATTCTTATTTCAAACGGTTTGCCCCTTGATTGCAGGCAGGGCCGCAACCAGCTAATTTTTTTGGGAGGCAAAGGATTCTTACTTATTGTTGTACCCAACAAGTGCACATGCTTTTGAAAATTTCGGGGGAGGGCAATTGCCCGGTTGGCCCTGGTCGTGAGCCTGTTCGCAGGGTTTGTGCAATCTCACAGGTTTTTACCACCTGAGGTGTTTCGACGTAGAAGAGCCATTGCTTTTGGATTTGCAAGCCGTTTCCACCAAATCTTCGCGAGCCATCGACTAATACCTAGGCGCTCATTGCAAATTGCAAGCAAAACAAGTGTATACTAATACAGATGCACAGCTTGTGAAAAAGTCAATCAAGTCATAATTAGTAGATAAATACGCTATAGCCGGTTTGGAATAAATACACGGTCTATGAATTTGTAGAATGAGCTACACGCCAAGGAAGTAAGGAACGTCTTTCCGACGTTCACAAAGTTCGATATCGCCATTTCGAGGGGTGCCTGCCACATGCGTTTGCGCAGTAAACTGGTCGCGCCCTAGAATTGTTGAAGCAATGCGTTGATCTGATTCTTTTTATGATTCCAGCGAAGTTTCCGGTGAAGTCACAGCTGCTGTACTGCTGGCGTACTTGTGATTGCAATGAAACGCGAGCTGTATTTGGTAAATGGCGTTCGCGAATCGCCAGCATGTTTGTGCATGCGCCAGAGACTTCATCTTTTTGTGACGGTAACAACAGGCTCTTGGCAGTACGGACGTGAATTTGTAGAAAAGTTGAAGACTGCGTTACAATAAGCCATGGTAGACACTTACAATTTCTTATGAGAGCATGTATGAAGACGAAGTTACTTTTTCGCGGTTGACTGCTGAAACTGACAAATTTAAGCGATTGGTGCAAAAAGCAGTCACTTTGGAACGAAATGCTACTGCGATTGAATTTATTTATCACTGGTTAACTAAATGTTGCTTACTTAACTTGAATCCGTATTGATGTTTGTGTCTTAAACTTTAGCCTGCCTTGCTACTGAAGTTTCGAATGCGAGTTGCATGAGGATTTTCTTCAAGCTAAAAATGATAAAATGGACTTCAAGTTCTACGAGTGAAAATCGGTAATCGGGTTCATGAAGTATTTCCATAGAAAATGAAGTTGCACTGAAGCTTGATTTTGAGGATATAGTGGTTTTGCTTCGCTTAAAGCTCGGAAAGTTCAGTGGGGCGCCGTAGCTCAGTTGTAGTGTCCGCCTCTCAATTGGAAAGTTGGGTGTTCGATCAGCTGCCATTGACTGAATCGCCGGAGCGCTGCTTGGGCAAGAGCGTTCACCTCAACCGCCCCGACATGAAGCAAATTTTAGGATTCGACCTACCCCCAATTGCCGTCACCAAAATATAAAAAAACTCAGTTTGAGTGATGACGAAATACTGTAATAGATTGGTTCATGTTTTTCGCATTTATTTTTGGTTGCCCATTTTTTATCAGTTTTTAGTTTGAGAAAGTAAGTTCAGAATAGCTCACTTGATGAAAAATTGTTCAAATATTCAACTGATATTGTGTCGCACTTACATAGGGCGGCATTTTTGGCAGGAGCCAGGGTATCCGGGTTGTGGTTCTACCCCAGTGATTCCCAAACTTGTTCGAACCGTTACCCAAATCGAGGTGGCGATTATGGTTTATTACCCTCAATGTTTTACGTCGTAAAAAGAACGAAACCAGAACAACATCGTGGTTTTGTATCCGCGTTACCCCCGAAGAATCGCATATTACCCCACCTTTGGAAACCACTGTTCTACGCCATAGGTGAAACCCCAAGATGAACTGTTCCACACGCTACTGTATATACGAACCTCAGAACCCAAAACGTTTCTTCGGAATGATCAGAGTTGTGGGATGTTGGAGACAAGAGAATGCGCAATTTAAAAAATAACCCGAGAGCGTTAATTCACCAAAATCTCATGCATGAGAATTTCACACTCAAGATCAAGAGCATGAGCTCTTGAAACTTTATCAGTGTATCTGATGCTGACGGATAACACTGAACAACCGTTTTCTTATTTAGTGATAAAAAAACTGATCACATCTTGGGCATACCACTATTGATGTGTAAGCTGCTTATCGTTTGTTGACTTGATGATGCTCAGTGCGAAACAACTACAGCTTGCATGTACAGTATATGATCAAATGGTTTATGATAAACTTTTTTTGTTTGGCGTAGCCGTAGAGCAACGAAAATCCTTTGGCTGTAAGTAATAAATTTTTGTCTGGTTATTATTATTGTTTATCAAAAATTTCAAGCGTCGGCGGCTCTTATGCCGATAAAATAGCAAGCTATGACGATATTTTTTATTTTATTCCAAAAACTGGTGGCAATACGGAATTTCCAAACGTTTTTGATCAACATTAGAGAATATCAAGATACAGTCCGATTTCCTCTAGTAACGTTTGGGTTGCAGGAAGCGACTGCTTTCCCTCCTGCTGTTGTATTTCATAGAAAGACAAAAAAGTTTTTCAGCGGAATTCAAATAGAAACGAGAAAAAAGTTTCAGCGCGGCGAATCTCTTTACGTTTTCAGTAAAAAAGCAATCCGACTTGGTTTTTGACGTAGTGCCCCTGTAAGCGACCAGTATCGTCGTTTTCAAGATCGATTGCTTCGTGGGTTGTGCGCTAAAGTGCATGCAGAACCAGAAGATTAGTCATTTGTGTTGCCTTTTTCTCCCCCACTTCAAATTTCATGTTGTCTTAGTGTTAAGTGAAAACGATAGTTGTCAGATTTTTTTTATTGAAATGAAGCTGCACTGCGAATTTTAAAAATTTGGGGAAGCTTGTCGTTCTTTGATTTAAAATCAAGCGAAGTTTAAGTCTGTGGCACTTTTGATCTTACATATACCGACGTCTTGGACCAAGACTCATGATCCTTCGGGCGAACTTGCTTATTTTAGATTTGCTCAAGTTCCATACCAAATTAGCAGGTTCACAAAAGCGCGAAAAATTTGTGTTCACAAGAAACACGCCATACAACATTGAGGGGACTTGTAATGGAGTTGTTTACACATATGCAATACTGGCCGTGAATAAACACTCAGAAAATTCCACCAGCAGTGATTGGCACATTACAGCAAGCTCTAACAATTGTTCCGTCCCTCGTCTTTTTCCTTTGAATGCACTTAACATTAATTTAAACCTTACTTTTGTCTCAAAATTGTTTCCTTGATTTTTGAACTTTTGGAAACGTTGGTGGGATTAGTCCGAATTTTCGTAGCAGTGTGCGGAAATATAACTGACAAGCTGACGTAAGTCCCATTCTCAGAATTTATTCCAAGTCATCAGGAGTGGTGGGTAGTACCACCCTTTCTTTGACTGCTAAAAATAGTTGTAGAAGAGTGGTTTGTGCCAAGGAATGTAAGAGTTTTGGACAGATGTTTCGCGCGATTATGGTTCCACACATATTCGTCACCAAAATCGGGATAAAAATAAATTGGGTTATTTCCATAAATAGCACATGTTAGCGCATACGATAGCTTCATGTTGGATTGTTGTTGCTGTTGGCCACAGGTATCTTCGATTGTTCGTAACTATATTTATGCAACAGTTTATAGCTTTTAACGACGTAACCCAATGCATTGTTCTAACAGAGTGGCCAAGAGTTGTCTCATAAACGCTTGATATCGTGAGCAAAACCAAGGCCACCTACAGAGAAAAGCCTTGGCAAATGAATCTCTAGGAAGCCTTGGCAAACCCCTACCCATGATTTGATCAAAGAAAATCTCTGTTCATTTCCCTCTTTGTTCGCCTTCAATTACGAAGGCTAATGAGTGCCAACTGCCGCGTTCTTGCCGATATGAGAAACGCTGCCATGTGGTTTTCTAACTCCGGCAGCATCACTTTTACAAGTTCGTTCTGGGCAAATGAATCTCACAAAACAACCTCAAACAGTCGACCGCTTGTGGCGCCCTGTTCGAATTTCACCAGCCGGTGACGTCACGCAGTCACCAGTTGCAATACCCGCAAACAATAGGCGTTGCGCCGCGACCGTCGACCAAACCGCTGAGATCAGGTTCCCGCACGCACCGAGGTGCTACCTCTCCGGTTGCGCGCCTACCGTCGCGGTCGAATAAATTGTCCCCGATCTCTTGCCCTCCATCATTTGCCTTGCTCTTCGAAAGGGACCGCTCGTATAAAGGGCACAGCGTTTGAATTTCTTTCCAGTCCAACCTTCCGCTTGCCAGATGTCACTGTTAAACAAATAAACAGGCAGGCCACGTCGATTAGGCATTTAGAATGTTCTTGAGTTTGCAGAAGGGTAATCGTCTGCGCTTTGTGTTTTCAGGCGCTTGTGAAACCATGGTCTTACAGGAATAGAGTGCTTTAGTCATTTCGTAAATATCTTCTGCGTGCTTCGCGTCAAGATGAGATCAAGATCATCTCAGCGGATTCGGACAATAGTTTGCTTGTGCTTGTACGCTTTCGCGTGTTGCATCGGCGTTACAAGCAGGTCGCTGACCGGAGCGAGGACCCTGGCAGGCAATGAACGCTCCACTTTTTCCAAAAGTGAAGATCAAGATCATCTGCAGCGAGATGATCTGCTGAGTGTCAAAGGTCATAGCGGATTTTTAAGGCAAACAGACTGGTTTGCAGATCTCGCGAGACAAAATCGCTCAGAGTTGCAAAGCGACTACAATCTGCGTGCTGTTGCGTTGGATGATGTTTTCATCAGCGTGAAGACGTCTGGAAGGTTTCATCGAACAAGGCTGCAGGTCATTTTGGACACTTGGTTCACCAAAGCATATCGTCAAGTGAGTACTTTTAGTTGGTTGTCAGGTTTCACGACGAAGATGTACAATGCAAATGTGTTTTCACTTGAACGAAGGTACTTTGTTCTATCAGAGAACAACTGGATGTAAAAAAAACGAAAATTGGTAACATATTTTGCCGTATTTCATAGTGATGTACATTACGTGTAAAGACGTGTTACTTTTCTAATTTCGGTGGTTAGGAAGTGTTAAAAAAACTTCAAGTTAAATGCAATCAATTCAGATTCATGAAAAATCATGCTACCGAATAGGTTAATATCGCACGTGAAGCGGGTACCAAATTTTAAGCCACGATTTAAACAGGACAGTTATTCTGATTCTGACCCTCGTCAGCTGTAGACCTGGTGCTGTAACCGAGCTTTCTGGGTCAGTCATAACCGGAAGACTCATCAATAATAAAAATTCATGGGTCAAAACTGCCATGCTTTATTTCAGCACATTTTCTGGCATCTTCGCAAATTTGTAAACTGGTCGTTCTTCATGGCTTTACGATTTCCAACGTTAGTGTTTAATTGCTACTGGAGAGTTGGTGAAAAAGAAATAATACTATACTCAGTTCCGATTTGCGTGTGGTTAGAGGTTTCAGGCATGGCCACATATTTTAGAATCTAATGCGATAAAAAAGTTAAAAACTTTGCCCTGGCGTAAGTTGGATCCTAGCCTAGGTGGGCTATATACGTGAAGCAAGCGTGTGCTTTTATTGACAAGATGAACTGAAAGATGACTTGTTGGTTTGTCGACAGTTGTCAGCAGTAGGTGTTGTCTGCGTGAAAAGAAAACGCATTGAGCAGTGCAGAGAACATGCATTGAAAAATAAACTGCTTATAAATGGTGTTTCTGTACAAAGTGGCTTAACAGGAATTTCAGTAAAAGATAAAAATTTTTATCGATTTTATTCGCCTGTGGTTAAAAGTGAACAGAAGCTCGTGTATACCCCACGAACGGTGTTTTAACATGAGAATATTATCCAATGCTGAATGCACGGCTGAGCGATCGATTTTTTGTTGTTAATGAACAATGCATTTTAATATACTGTCTATAGNNCAATGCTACATCTGTTCTTGGTCTCGTGCAAATGGCTTTCGCTTTAGGNAAACTTGCATCTCCATAGCGTTTTTTTAATATCGGCGTCGGCGAAGTTCATGGAACCGATTTGTAACGAAATGATCCCCTTCATCTTGGACTTGATCCGACCAATGAAACGTCTTCGATTTTTCTGATGCAAAGCGTTTTTGTGTTTAGTTTGTACGCTCTTGATTAGAGGTGAAACCTTTCCATTTCGTTTTCACAAGATTTAATGATTGGGTTCAAAATTCTTAAGTAGCTAGAGTTGGATTACCAAGTGGCAACGATAACATAGATAAGCTTGCATAATGAAACCTTGGTGTAATGTTACGCTCAATCTAACCCTGCACTTCTTCACTTGAGAGGTTTCTGCATGCTTTATCCAAAAGTTTATGCGCGGATACAGTGATATTTTAAAAGAAACAAATTAGTGTAGAGTTAGCTGAAAGCTGAACACCGATAGAAACCGCAAATAGGCTGTCGTTCGTGTGCGTTACTAAATGTCTGAAGTGCGACTCGTGTGAAAAACTTGTCGGAGAAGGCCTTGAGCAAATGTGATACGTTCACTCCGCGCTACGCCCCCAGTACCTGCGTAGGTTACTGAAAGGTCATCCTCAATGTGGTCGCGGTGTCCCAGCATTCGTTACACCTATTTTGGAGTTCCCATCGCACACAATTGATGCGCTTGATCTCTTAATATTCTTCAAGCCGTCTAGTTATTCAGGACAGTGATATTTCTTACCCACACGCAACTAGTTTTTACGTCAGGCACGTTAACTGCATGTCGGCTGATGCAGCGAATGCTATGCGCGCAAATAATGCAAACAGAATTCAGTTTATCGGTGGTCGCGAACCTGGTTAGAAAGGAAATAAGCAACAGGATATTACCTGCCGTTTCGGAAACGAGGAATTCACGGTAATCGGCAATCAACAATTGAAAACTCAGCAAAAGCTTGCCGTACACCGACGTCTGTGGTGCAGCTGCATTTTTTCATTGCGCGTATTGCTTTCTCAGATATGCGTACTTCTGTGGGAACAGTCAGGCCGTAGGACAATTGTGGGAACAGTCAGGCCGTAGGAGTTCGCTGTCATGCTTTATTTCCGCTTTACCATAACCAGGCAGTCGCACCCGCTATCACCAAATTAAATGTAGCTGTGACACGTACATCAAGTGAATATCAGTCCTTGAAATGTTCACCTACCGTACCGATATGCCCTGATGTTTCAATATGACATACATCTCTACCATTCCAAAAATATCTGTTTCCACTGCATGTACTTGAGCAAAATTGACGCATTCCATCACACTTTATATGTGTATAGGATCTTTGCAAACTTGAAAAATTGGCGTGATCTACAGTTAATTTCGAGTAAGTAGCCTTATTTTTTGTAACGCAACTCAAGTAAAAAATAATTTATGCTCGGGCGTGTCCTGCTTCGTAAGAGTTGAGCGATACTTCTGAATCGTGACGAAGATGTAAGATTTTTACGATGTGGTTTTACAATTGGGGCTGTGAAGTCTGCGCAACAGCTCCTCGTACTGATTGTGAATATAAATATCATCAACGTCTAATCCATTTGGTCTATATTCCATGAAGTTATCCGAAGCTCATTTGGAACTTGAACACTATACGACCGATGTATGATTTTAAATCTACGGAAATACTTTAAAAAATGAAGAAAAACTTTGTCCTGGGTACAGACGATTAAACTTTCAGAACGTGTTAGATTTTTTTGCTCGATAATGTCCAGTTATAATCTTCCAAGATGTGCGTGGTCCATATTTAAAATACAAGAACATTGAAATTTGTTTGAAGTCCTCATTTATTTGCGTATGTTGATGTAATTAAAGTGGACGTAAATTCGAAGGAAGGTAGCTAGTATTGCCTGAAATGGTATTCTTTAGCGTACATTATTGGATGTGGAGTTTCTTGTAATTCGGTCCAATAACAAGAGACATAGCTGTGAATGAACAAATCCGGATCAAGGCTTTGCGACTACACGAAAACGCATCCGCATGTCAGTATTCAAACTGTTGAATCGATTGAGCGCAGACTCGAAAAAGGAGCATTTGCATTCGTGTTCTTTGTGTAGACTCAGTAGTTGGCTTAGATCAGGGGTGCACAACATTTTCGCTGTTGTCGGCCGCATTACGTTTATTTTTATGAAGTACGGTCGCCAGTGAGTTCAAGATATTTTTATTTTTACTTTCTCTGCGTTGCTTCTGTTGTGATTTCTCGCACTGAGCCTACAATAGCCTGCTTCCGCACGGCCGTCTTTCATACGTCCGTCTGTTTGGCCGTCTTTCTCTAACGCATCTTTATACAGTTGACAAACTGTTTTTAACCCACAACCGCCGTACCTTGAATTTTAAATTTTTTGTGCACGCATAAGTTCTTTTCGAAGGTCGCCGGTACGCGGTTGTGCACTCCTGGTTTAGATTATTAGCAGTTATTCTGGCGTTTAGAGCTATAGTCAGGGCTACCATCGATCTAGAACCAAAAATAAGGACGGCTGAGGAAAATTTGATTATATTGCCTAAAGAGAAAACAATTGTTTCTGTTTGCACGACCAACGTCAGATCATATCTTTGCCTATCTATCTTCAGGAGCCATTTGCTTCAGTAGAGTCTTATTCTCGACTTCCTTCTTGTAATCGTGACGGAAAATGTTTTTTCGCTTGCTTATTTCTTGAATCAATTAAATGCTACACCTTCACTACAAAACCAGCTTTCCTAAGAATCCTAACCAGAGCAGACAGCTTACAGTGCTAACAATACCTGATAGTGCNTTATTTCTCTGTGCTGAAAGATTATACTACTTTCATGACATCAAAAAACTTTGATTACAAAATGTTTACGATGAGATAGAAATGGTCTNTATGTCTATCAGATATTGCTTATTTTAAATTGTTATGCTGCAGAAAATAAGAAAAAATAAGGACAAATCTTAGAAACAAGGACGGTAAGGTAGCCCTGGCTGTAGTTTATTTGCGTGGCGCACAAATCAAAGCAAAGTTTTTCTACGCTGAGGCAACACTTCTTCATGCTTCAAACATTAGTGGTCCACAGTGCCACAACACTGACATGAAGATATGAAGATAATATACATTGAATTTCGCAAAGTTCAAATAAAACATAAGGATATATGCTTTTTTTGGATTTTATGGTGCTTGGAACAGGCGATTCCAAGTTTTTGTGCAGTCGTTTTACACACTGTATAGTTGATTCCGAGCATTTTTTGTCGAAAGAAGCCTTTTCACAGCAGAGGATTGGCTTCAATCAATGAGAATATATACAAGGTCATTTTGCTCGTGAATTTCTAGGCCAACGGAATTGTTAATGAGAATTTGAAAATAGTTACATCGAAACTATGTTAAGATCTTTTCATTTCAAAAACTTCCTTCCACCAACTGACGTTTTTTATAGCGTTTGAAAATCGGTCGACAACCTTTTCTTCATCGCAAACCGGTTTGATGCCCGGCAACTTATTTCGCGGGGCTTTTATCTTTGTTGGCAGACATTAAGTGACCCTATGTCAGATAGAAGGACACAGTTAAATACCGATAGTCGTCGAGTAAAAAGAAACTAGGTTATTTCCGTGCGCAGCGTATTACATCCACTGGTCAACAAACCGGAGTTGTCGAGGGTTAGTTTATTAACAATTTCTGGTTTAGTGGCGTAAGTGTTTGGTAAATCTTCTTTGGCAAAATCTCCCAAATTTAAGCGTTTGTGGTTTCCTTCGTTGGGTCCTACCAGCCCAATGGAAGTCGTCGTTTAAGCGAACTTTTAACTCAGTCCAAACAAAGTCTCGCTAACATTTGAAGTCACCTCAGCGTTTCGTCGATAACGGGAGAACGGCCCCGTTATTTGATCTATATCCATTGTGACTACCAGTAAATGGCACTGCTCAGTGTATAAGGTGACATGGTTCTTCTGCACATTCTCCTACGAGAAGAGAAGCTCTACTCATTTTGTTCGTGATTGATTAAGACGAACCACGATTGATAACTGCGCATTAGCTGTTTGACATAACACTCACTACATGTGGAAGGCGTTTTTCAAACGTCTTGAGTGCGCAGGTGCAAATACGTTTTCTGACCTGAACGTACACATTTGGATGATGTCGAGGTTTTTTTAATGGTTTTTCAATTACAAACAAAACCTTTTTCAGACGTTCTTCTTTACCGACGTGGAAGACTGGGAGTATGCAAAAAAGTCAGGTATGCCGATTTTTGTTTGACTCAGATCCGGAGTTGCAACATTACTGCTCTATTACGAAAGATTCGACTTCTGCAGCATGCCCGCAAGAAGGCTGTTGAGTTGTTTATATGAATTATTCATCACCGCAGTGACAACCTCATTTTGTCCTTCGCGATTATGATCGTTTTTACGTTTGAACTGATGACGCTCACTGGGCCGATATTTGACGCCAGCTCAATCAATCTGGACCGTGCAGCGAGCAGCATATTTCATATAAAGTAGTGTTGTTTGCTTAGATATTCTTGTCATTTTCAGCCTTCCCACCACGGTGGAGGGTGCGAGCAGCCCGAAAGCTGCTTGGGCCCAATTTTGCTGAGTTTAACGTAAAGTTGATGTCACTTCAGTTTCAACCGCAAGCAAGCCCATCCGCTTGCCATTAAAGTTCCCNATGTGTTTGTTCNAACCAACGTTGTCGTCTGTGTTGCAGGAGGACATCTCATCAACACTGGATGCGGCGGAAGCCACACGAGGTGAGTCGTTGCAGCGTTCATTCGCTGCCGATAAGCAGCAGCAGTGAATCTAGGCATGAAATTCATTTCAGTGGATGTTCATCACTGAAAGGATATGGCTGTCGACGGCGATTAATGAGAGATCAGCAATAGGCGCATGTCATCAAGCAAGCTTGTGAAAACGGAGGTTTTGGTGGCGCACTGCTTTGTAGTCGCCGCACACACTGAACAACGTCAATTGCCAACTGTTCCCCGAAATCCCGCGTGTTTCCTCACATATGTTTTACAGTTTTAAGGCCTCATTTGTATTACACCGGACCCGCCAGGACTAGACCGACGNCAGGGAGGGAATCAGGAGCGGATCCAGCCANTGAGGTTGGGGGGTGGTGGATTTAAGTAATATTTGGTAGTCAAGTCTCATTACCGGCTCGCTACTGTAAGAGAGATGAAGTTTATTTTAAAACACTGCTGTGACAAAAAATGGACGGCAAAATATCCTTATATCACGAATGCTGTTTTCTGTATTGTACAAAATCATGTTGAATAAAGTTACTTTCGAAGGTTTTAGGGGGGGGGCGATCGTCCCCTGGATCCGCCCCTAGAGGGAATGCTGCGTACATCGAACCGACATCGACAGACCATTTGCGGTCAGCCCGTGTATTTCCCACTGACACAATTAGCATAACTTCAGCATTAATAAACAGCAAAAGATACAGTATTTTAATGTATTTCACTTTGAGCAATTTAACTGCTGTTAAAGTTTTACATTATTTTGTAAATAAGAGTCAGTAAATTGAAATAAGAGCGACTAATCAGATTTAGAAAAAGACTAGACTTGCCAACAACTCTACATCAGGAGAAGTATCGTTTGCAGCAAGTTGTTCGTGGTGTTGTTTGCTTAGACATTCGTTGCTCACTTGTGAACATGCAATTTCACAGCGAACACATACAAGATTAAAACCATGGTTGCGGAGTCGAAGGTAAAATAATATTTCCAAAATTTCCGACTGACGACTCCGACCTTTCCAAAATTTCTGACTCCGATTCCTTAACACAAAAGGAATGAAATTTGGCTGTTAAAATCAGTGGAAATCGTGGTACACAGCAAGAAATATCTGTTTCAACAAAAGTTTCAAAAGAAATTGCACCATTTCAACAGGAATTCCCAGTTTAGGAGTGTGATGTAAAAAATGATCCAATTCGACATCCGGAGTCGGCCAAAAAAACTCTGACTCCCACTGTTGTTAGGAATCCGACTCCACCCAAAGACCTCCGACTTCGCAACCCTGCTTAAAACCGTCCATAAATATGAAAAAACGCCACTTGCTGAAGTTTACTGGCGCATACTGCTGATTGCAATCCTCACAAACATGAACGAAAAGAAGGGAACATCTCTGACTTGTCGGTCTCGGTTTGTCAGCCGGAACGCTCCTCGATCGTTACGGACCGGATCCCGACCGGTCATTGCGTCAGAATAAAAAACTGAAAAACTGTCGATCCGTGTCGGTTAAATGTCGTCTTAACTGGTATCCAGCAACGGCAATATCATCTGCAACAGCGCTTCGCAACCTTTTTCATATTGCGACACACTGTTACTGACCATCTTTTGTGGGGCCCACAATGAAATAATGCGGTAAAACGACAACGAAAAGATTGAGATATGAGAGAGAAACAATGCATTAGCAACACCGTAACTTACTCTTAATGGGGAAATTTGAGCTTGCTTGTTAGATATGATAAGATCCTACCAGTAGAAAATTTTCAAGAAAAGTTTTAGTTGAATACTTGGAAAAATGTACATTTTGAAATGCTTCACGGCCTGCTGGAAACGCTGATCTATAACGACTCAAGTATTGTGGTGGTGTGTTTCTTTTCAAGAATTTACTATACTTACCTTACCCAGATGACTTTTTTTGAACTGGGTCGCGTGAAATGTACATGTTTTGGGCGAATTTTTAACGAACTTCTGCACTTCTTTCAGAAACGACATATCATAACCGTTAACATTCAGCCAAGACTTTTTATTTCATATTTCTGGCCTTACACTTAACAGTTTTGAAGATCTGTGAGATTAGATGGTCTGCGGTCGTGAGTTGCAAAGTTGGTTGTCTGTTGTGGCGTCTTCGTAAGAAAGCGGTGCAGAACGAAGTTTTTGATTTTTTTACGTAATGTTTTATACGTCGAAAGTTTTCAATTTAATTTCCTGTTTGACATAAGCACATGCGCGAGAGCGTTTCAAATGTGTTTCATGTTACGGGCTCCTGGCTGCTGTGTAACATAGGTTACCCTCATACCACAGTCAACTTACACAACAGCCGAAACTTTGCAAAAAATTGCGTTCTGATCAAACCGTTGTCTTGATGTACGTCATAATCACAGTCCGTCACGTCATTAATTTGGACAGATTTGGCATCGCAAAAATGAAAGGTGAACTTTAAAGTATTACTTAATTTGTTCGTAATTTCATGGTCACTATGACGCGAATGTAATTGTTTGATCAGGTATTTTCGAAAGCAACCGTAAAAACAAACCCTCTACTGGTTTTGGTTTCGGGCGTTTCGTCATTTTATTTGCGCTTAGTATTAACTGCTCATTGATCTTAAGCTAGCAGCAGACATCTGTGCTCTGATGCCGCAGGGCCGAGGAGCTACTTCCACATGTTTTCAGCATTTTCTCGGTTACAAGCCGCCCTGTCAGTTAATGCGATAAGAAACAAAAAACAAAGTGCAGCGTGATCTTTATGATTGGTGTGTGGCAAAGACTGTCATTTTAAGTTGATAAAATTTAGGAAAACCCCTTTAAGACAAGCACCTCCCAACCAGTGGACCGTGAAGTTCTTACAGGAAGACCGCGAAGCATTTCAAAATGTTTTATGTTGATGGTATTTGATTATGCTAAATAATGTCTTGAAAATCAGCCGATTTTCTATTAGTTAGATCCAGAAATGAGAACGCCATTTCTCCCATTGTTGCGTCAGCAATTATGCGTTGTGTCCCGTTAACAACGAAGGGACGGTCACAGAAGCTGTGGTCTGTACAATTGTGTGACTGATCATTGTGAATATGACTAAAATTTAAGTCTTTAAACTGGCACTGCAAATGATAACTTGTGTGCGACTTTGTCTCCCTATCAAGCCTCAACACCTTATTATAAGTAATAGTTAGCTCCTGTTTCTTATTAACAGTAAATTGCATGTGTTGTTAAAACATTGTTTCTCTCGCTTACGTAAATTTTTTTCGTTGTTGTTTTAACGCGATTTTCACCGCAGGGGTCCCCACAAAAATTGTCAGTAACAGTTGGTCCCAAGCTGAGAGAGGTTGGGAAACATTGCCATAGCCTGTTAAAAGTAGCGAGTGAAGTTGAGAAATCACCACACTGATGTTGGCTTTTCGCGCACGAGCCTTACGAACCGATACAGCATGTGACGATGCTTTTTCTTGCAGTTGAATAAGCCGTTTTTGACGAAGTCGTGAATGACTAGAAACTTCATTTCGCTGTCTATGACGTCCTTCATGATCTTCGTTTACGTCGTCACTGCAAACCTTATACGTGCAACTGAAGTCGCCGCGTACAAAACGCTGTAATTAAACACTCGCTGAAGCGGCGCACGACTTGGAGCAGAACGGTTAATAAAGCGACAAGAACTTTGAAAACCCTTGGGACGGAAACCGTTCGTGTAACAATAACTCTGTCGTCACCTAACAATTGAAATGTTTGTTTCAGGCGCGATCTTAGTTGTAAGATGGGATCGGAGTACGATGCGTTCTTGAAATCGGCCAAGAAGTAAGTTATCAGCCGGAAACGCACAGGCTACTGTCTGGCCTGGCTGCTTGCTTCAGGCACTCGCTACTTTCGCAGTATCGCGCGGTGAAGCTATCCGCCAACGACCGCTTGTAATGTGATTCTAAACGGGACACGCATCGTTTGCAAAGAGCGTGTTCTTAACCGAGCTCCTTCGCAGTCCCTTGACATGTTGATCCTGATCGCAGACATTTTTAACAACTTTTGCAATCGATACCTTGTTCATCATTTTTGTTGAGTTTTCTCGCAGCGATTAAAGCTGCGCAAAAAGTTGAACCGTTGAGAACTTAGTTTTGGATTCCGTGCACACGATGCAGCGAATTTGTTTTGGGCGCGGCCTCGCCCATAAGATTTCGTTAAACTGCTAGTACTGCATGTAATACATTAAATTTAAATGACAGCTGACTGTTTATGGCCATGTTTTCGTTTTTCGGTTTTAGTCAGCATAGCAAATGTGAATGACCTCATTTCTGCATAGTCAGCAAAACATCCATGAATTTAGTGGGCAGTATCTACATAAGTCAATACACTGTAGAAAGGGCTTCTTAAAACTATGTAAAATGGATGCGAAGTTAAATTGCCACGTTGATGAACCTTGAAATTATTCTTATCGGTGGCGCTAATTTGCTGCCGTGCAACTAAGATTGCCACGTTGGTTAACCTCGAACGGTTTTTTGGTGCTACAGTTCGGCAAAATATATAAGATTGTTGCATGTCGTTTAAACATTTTCTTCCACGGGAAAAATATCAAAAGCAGTGGTTAGATCTTCTCTTAGCAATCTTTTTGTTCAACGGAGCAAGCGACCCAATCAGTGAGAGAAAAAACATGAGAGTCTCATGAAAATTTTCAGCAATATTTGATGAATGTTACATGAAAATCATAAGTATTTCATGTCCTCAGCAGGAAAAAACGCTTTCGCTGTCCTGCAACCAAACATCATCAACGAGCGAAATCTGTGTAATTAGTGAGGCTTCTCCCTGCCTGATAAGAGAATGGTGAATCAAATGGAAATGACCAGTGACCGATAATAGAGTTTAACTATGGCTGGCTAGGTCGAACCCTGTGAGAATAGCTGCTGGACACCACGGATTTCTGTGTACGAACAAGGTCAAAAGGATCTGAAGGTTTTGTGAGATATGAAACCTTCCTCTGGCAACGTAACCTAAACATCTTTAGCACCGCTCTTGATGGCGCCGTAGCGTCTTGCGTTGTCTATATCAGAGGTTTTGCGGTGAGCTTCACGGGATCCCAAATGGTGTAGAAGTACGTTTTTGAGGTGCAAAACAACAGTTGGCCACTAAACACTAAAGGTAGGCATGACGTAGGGGCAAACACAGTTTTGCGTGAGCTTTATCGCTGTGAGGTTTGAGCTTTCAAACACCTCAAAGCTGTCAGTTTTTGAATCGGTCTTTGTTCTGATCCTCACCTATGGTCATGAATCTTGCGTAATGACTGAAAGGGTGCTATCTCAAGTACAAGCGGCACAGATGGGATTTTGCAAAGAGTCCAGGGTGTGACACTTCGCGACAAAGTGCGCAGTATTGAAATTCGTAAAGCCCTGAATGTCGAGTCACTTCTCTGAATCGAGAGATAGCTGCGTTGGTTCGGACGTGTGACCAGAATGGCCCAGGAAAGATTGGCGAGGCAAGTGAGGTCCACCAAGGACCAAGTGGCGCGATTGCATCTCCGACTTTCCTTGGTCCCGTCTTGGTGTGGAGCCAGAAGAATTTATCTGAGATTGCTGTTGCCCGTGACGTACTGTATTTCGAATCCTCCTGGGGCTGCTGCCCCCGCGAACCTACCCAGACAAAAAGCGGATATGAAAATGAATGACTTCAGAAATATCTCACAGTTAGGAGTTTTGAGTTTCGTTCGTAAGGCCCATGACGTGGCACACGCACATCCCGAGTGCCCGCTGTGAGAAGGTTGGAAAAAAACTCTAGCCACAGTTTAGATTTGAATATGATTGAGTATGCTATCGCTTTTCAGTCTTTGCTCTCACTCAATTCTCACGATTGCGTTGGAATTCGTTCATTTGTTGGAAGGCATGTTGCTTCTACATCACACCACGTCACAGTTTACAGTGCGATGCCAGTGCGTTTTTTCAGGGTGATTTACATTCCTCTGCGTTTGAAAATAATATCGTCGTGATTGCGCAGTTTAGGCATTGCTTTGTGAATAACTTGTTGTTTTGGGGTTTATTACTTTCACTGGTTGAGATCAAGCTTATAGGAGTGTGTGGTGGTAAAGCTGTTCATTCTGTAACATCGCTTCGTTGTCTATTCCTGTACTGAAATACTAAAAAATGATCTACTGAGGAGCTTTTGATATTTTTTGGATGAAGTTTTTTCACGGTAGTGCTATCTCTTTCCAGAGCTCGCTCCTATTTTTCAAGAATGTGCTTTGACTATAGTGCCACAAAATCCACGAGTGGATGAAGTACAAAAAGAAAGTCTTTCCGTCTTGTTGACAGGCATTAACTTGAAGGCAAAGACCTTCCAATGCGTGGGAATTAGTTAACGCTGAACAGCTGTTCATTTCCTGTATTGACTTTACCGAGTTCCTTCACAGTTCACTTCTTTCCATCGTCATGACTATACAAAGGAATTGCCAGCATTTTTCCATAGCAAAACTTTTTGCAGGGGGAAACTTTTGTACTTGTTCAAGTGGTTTCGTAAGTGTTGCCGACACTGTTATTCAAAGTATGGAAAAAGGCTGGAAACCGTGATGTTTGGTCCATCGCTTTTGCCGTAAGAAAGTATTTCATGAGGCTTCAGGCATGAGGGACGATAAGCCTCTTCACAAATACTGAAGCGGACGGTTTATAAAAAGAGTGGAAAACCACTGATTTCAACATCAAATATAAAACAGTTGTTTGGGGAAAGACAAAAACTTCCTAAGGTCGAGTACTGCATGCATGTGAGCGAACATTTTGACAACAACACACCATTACCAGCGCTTGTCAGTCTAGGTCTGCAGCCAACAATGTCAACATTGATTGTCGGTAACGCTTTCGCAAGCATCAGTGCGCATATTACGAATCGATACACGGGTTAGATAACTGGCTTGCAAGTAGCTGGATCGGATTTCGTCGAACGCGACGAGATTCTCGTGGGCCGGCCGTCGCGCGCGCGCAACAAATAACAATTAACGCTTGCAATGTCGTAAGCCTTTGCAGCGAGCGGTTATAAACGGTTTAAATGTTGCTTGGCAGATGGTGGTGTCATTTCGACGACGACAACTACGTGAACATCGCTCACCTACTGAGATTGCTGTGGCGCTACGACTGGAGAGACGACGTGTACATCGGACGACCAAGCTTGAACCATCCTTTCTACGTAAGTTTTACAATGCGCGTGGCTTGACCCCCCACCTAACTAAGAGGGTTTGATTGGCAGAAGGCCATGAACTGAAGAAACACACGTGACGGGAATGCGTTTTGTTTTCTGTTTTTTGCAAGAAACATCAAAGTTTGTTTTATTAGCTGTAGATTACGCTGAACGCTTTCAACAGCAAATGTAGGCATGGCTGATTTTTGGAAAACAAACGGCATCGCGCGAAGTTTTTCCGGCTTGTTTTGCTCAACGCTGAGTTGCTTCATTGGCAGATTAGCAGCTTATAGCCCAACAGTTGCGGAACACCGACAAAAGCTTGTTCACACAGGCTGGACTATTTTTATACTTGGTATGTAGCACTTCCTTCCCTGCAGCTGACGTCTTGAATTTTAGGTTTGTTTAAAATAGGCACTGAAACTACTCAAGCTTTTTTTGCAACCGTACTGGAAGCTTGTGGAAGGCCATTATGGTTCAGCTTTCTTTTCGACAATGTTCGTACCTTATTTGCATACGCTGCACCCATTAGTAGACCGCCGTTGCAGCGACAATGTAAAATGGCAGCCGGGCTGTCAAGTTATGCGTCAGTATGTTTGGTACGAAACAGTACAATTGCATTGCAGCCATTACAAGAATAGAGAGAACCCGGAAACGCCACAAAAGTAGTTAACGCAAAATGTGAAGCTGAATTGAGCTAACACTGAAGCGTTACAATCAGTGAAGCCTATTAAAAGTTTACAATGTTTAAAAGTAGAATGATGCTATTTAGCAGTAGTTTTTAACGTCCTATAAGTGACACACGTTTCTCAAACACGTCTGAGTGGTCTGCAGTGGTATTTTGCAGCAAGATATACTTTCACAAACCAAATGGATAAATAAAAATTGCTTTCTCAAAAGACCACTTATGCGTTTTTTTCTTGGTGCGTTTTTGTAGGGAATAACAAGAAAGGCCTGACGCTGATAGTATCCACAGGGCACTTGTACCAAGATGGTCATGAGATGACCATGCGCTGCACCGGGAACAGCAGCATCATCTTCCTGTTAATCTCTCGCATTTCGAATGCTTTCGCAGTTCGCATCCGACTGTAATTTTGTATTCTGATAGCGAACTGTTTTATACAAAGAAATGCAAAAAATAAATTTTACAATATTGACAACACGAAATATCTACAAGATTTCCGTTGTTTTTTTTCAGACGACGTATCGCCGGAAAAAAGTTGAGTTCTGGTTTGCGACTGGTGGAGCTGGCTTGTGTATTTCTTCAGCGTTGGCTAACAAAATGAAGCCTTGGTGCGGGTAAGTAGTAGTGTTGTTAAAAAATCGTGAAACATCCGCGCATTTGATGCGTTAAAGTCTCCTTCTGGTCATCAAACAGTAACGCCTTACGGCCCATGTCTCACCTAAAGAGCGTATTACGCCAATATGTTGATTTCATAACAGGTGTGGGACGCCCGTGAAACCAAGTGCCGAATTTCGCTGTTTGGTTACGTGTTTTTTGTTACTGGTATATGAAGGTACGCTTTGCTTTTGACAAAATTATGTTGACCAAAATAACCGCAGTCTGAGCACCAACATACCATGGCCATTCGTGTGTATGTTGGAATAAACCACAGAGAAATACTTATCATCTGCTCATTTTTAAAGCTTTGCCCCTGAATTCATTTCACCACCCCTTAATTTTTTCATGGCTGTTTGCGTCCTTGCATTCAAGTATATCTGCGCAAATACGCGCAACACGAGGAGCTTTTGACATTTAAGAAGTACTGCCCTGAATCCATGAAACACGTTTTAGCGAACCCGCTGCTTTCGTCAAACATAAGCGTATTTTNAAACATTACGAAAGAATAGCCCACCAAGACCACCAAAAATGTCAAATAGATATTGCTCGACATCACCACGTCTGTGTGCTTTTTTGTGATGNAAGTATTTTTGTTCTCTGTGGGAATTTCTGCTTTATGCACATCTACCGGAGAGTCAAGTGTTGTCTGTACATTACCTAACTTAAAAAATTTGCAGGATTGAAACCCTTTCAGTAAATTTTGTTGATATACGTTGGACAAACCAGTTCTTGCGTGACTCGAGCCAACTACTCGATTCGAGTCTGTCCGCGTAATGAGCATTTTGTGAAACTTAAACTGAGTCAAGGTTTTGCCTGAATGACTCGAGTCGTGTTATGTACTAAAGTGAATTTGCACGAACATGCTGTTATTTTGGTGTTACCGGTAAGTGAACCGAGCTCGAAAGCTGACACCCACGAACAGGGGCGTAACGAGGTTAGATGCCGCCCGGGGAAAGAAGCAAGTTTGGCGTCCTCATGTTCGAACCTGAGGTCTTTCAGAAGCAAATTTACTGTATTGAAGAAAGTACTTGTGACATTGTTGGGACTTTTTGGCGCTCCCATAGTGATATGGCGCCCGGGGAATTGTGCCTATCTTGCCCTCCCCCCATTACGCCCCTGCCCGAGAATGTGCCGACTGCCGAAAATATTTGAACGAGGTTTTAGCATGACCAGCATCGTTGTCTTCATTCCACACTGAATGCTTCTTTTACATTGGTAAACTGAAGTAAGAGAGGTAAATGACAATCTGCGTGCAATAAACGCAGTATTGCAAATATCCATGCTTATTCTTGTTTTCTTGGCCAGAAATGGAAGACTAGCGCAGACTTCGGATGATCTTCGTGCACCTGACGACTGCACCTTAGGGTTTGTCATCAACAACCGACTGGGCGTCAACCTGACACACTCGAATCTTCTGCACTCTCACTTGGAATCTCTGTCCGAATTGAAACAGTCCAGTCTCACGCGGCAGGTGAAGCACTTTGGCTTTTGTCGAATTGCGGTGACACTGTCGAACCTTATTGTTCGCGCAGGAAATGTACAGTTGCCAATTGCTTATCGCTTCGTTTTTGAAAAAAAGCGCGTTCAAGTCAGAACCGTCGCCAGAAAGTCGTCAACAGGAGGGCTTTACGTTCGTGCAGCTGGGGCTTAACTTTCAAATTTGACAAAAATTCCATTAACTTATAGTGTTTCATATTTCCATTTGGTGGGGGCTTGGAGCTTTGTTTGGGGGGCTAAGCCCACCAAAGCCCCCCCCCCCGTGGCGACGGGACTGATTCAAGTTCTGAGTTGTTGCCATTTGCTAAGTACGGAACACGGCTGAACAATCTGCAGAAAACTTGTGCTTGAAAGCTGTTTTTGTTTGCCTTTAATTTTACATAATAACGGCGTTTGTACGTGACATTACAACACCACTTGTATTAAAAACTATGTTTCGGTGTGTATAGTATCGCTGGACACCGTAAGATTCTGGAAAATAAAGCTGCAAATCGATTGGGTGTAGGTTAGAGATTCTTATATTCATGTGCTCGTAAATGATTTACTGAAAACTATTTCCAAACCGTTGCCTTTCATCTGTTGTTGGTGAGTTTAGGTCTGTTCGCATCCAGCTGCGTAGTTAGGGTGGAGATAATGGGTGTAGGCCGGGACCGATTATGATGTTTTAAGCTGAAGAGAGGAAAAAAGGTGAGAGAACGTGAATAAGTCAAATACCTTTTGGCACATTACTGACCCAATCTCCCCGTGATACACCATGCCTGCTTGCATTTTGTCGGTGGAAAGTGTTAAATGTCTTGCTTTATGTCGCGAAATTTTAAAACAAGTTTATTTGACGATTTAAAGAACTTAACGCGTGTTTGTCAAATACGTTTAGCAACAAGGAACTGAATTTAGTTGGGAATTTACTCGCGTCACTTCATCATTCAAATGTGTTTTTTCCAGGTTTCTCTGAGTTATCGCGTCAATGAGGAAGAACAGAATGTGATCACCGTCGACCCCAAGCATACTAGATTTACAAAAGTTGATGACCCGACCAGATTGAAAACGCTTCACTGCTTCATCTCACCATCAGACGGTGTTTGCACTTCGTAGACGTCCTGGGTTGTAACATAAAGTTCTTTATTATTTTCTTTTTGCTTCGTTTCTTTCACTGTGCCAATCTTTTGATCTGAAATAAACTTTAACCGAAAAATTCGTTTCTCGCAAAGCTTTTCGTCAAATGTTTATAGCAGTGGCAGAAAAATGTCTGCTTGCTGAAAGCTACGCTGCAATCATAAACAGATGTTGCTCACAGCCGGTACCATTGCTAGGAAGTACAGAGCCCTTCCAGAATTTCACCGGCCGAAAGCTTTACACCGAAAACGTTGAAATTCAACGTTTTCGCTTCACGCAATTGGCTAAAACTGCTTCTGCCTTACTTCAAGCGTGGGTTGAAACTTGTTATTTATATCGGAGACGTTTTAGTTTGCTAGCCGCTACCGGTGGGATGATAGTATAAGAAAGACAGAACAAAGTGTGCAACAGGCAACCATGTGGTTTTTCGGTACGTTTTAACAAAAACACTAGAAGCGATTTCACGACTCTGCTTAAAATAAATTACGCAATTTTCTCTCCAGAATATGCAAAAGAAAATTCTTGCCACAGGCCTAACCAGAAGGCGTACCCCCAAATTTCTAGCATATCTTGTCGTTTTGTGCTTTTAGAGGTGGTGTTCCAAACAAGATGCCGTTGCTCACTTAAAATCAAAATATTTGGGCTGGCTGCGCTATTGATTCTTGCTATCCTTTTATTTAAGATGGATTCATTGACGAATTATCAGGTTTGGTAAAATAACATGAAAACGCTTCGAGACCGGCANNGCTATTATAGTAGCTCGGAATCACCTTTGAGTGCATGTCCCCAGAGCCNCTGAGAGACATTTTACGAGGGGTTACGAAGACCGATACGGGCCCCTAGCTTCTGCGGCTCTCGTCGAAACTTGCATAGCTTGTTTGTATGTTAATCCGAATATGGATAAAATAGCTGCCATGATAAGATTTAGAAACAGATCGTTGTACTGGCAGCTGGATTACATCAGCAATTTTGGGCTTGATTACAGAAATGTAGCGTGCGTACTGTCGTGTTAATTACGACTGACCACCAACCACGAAGGCAACAGTCGCGAAATGAGAAGTATGCGTTGAAGGCCAGTGGTGGACTTAGAGCTGGGGGCGCCCAAGGCAAGGCTGAACAAGGGGTCCCTCTGATGACTTTATCATACTCAGCCCACCGTGATATGACCTTTTGATCAAGCTTAGGAAGGGGATATGGGGCCATCCAAGCATACGTTCCGGAGACTACGGCATGACTAACATTAAAGAAAATGCAAAAAGGTATCATGATACACAACTTTAAAAACACTGAAAGTTGGAAGACAAAGCTAGCAAGTAGCAACACATAAAAGTTAAGCGATAGCAAGCTGGCTTCGCCCCCACTTCTCTATTTTTTTAGTTGCAGTTGAGGACTCCTTTGAAAGAGGAGTCCTTGCACATTGCAGTTGCTGTTGAGAGCCCTTTAGAAAGCAGGGTACACTACTCGTGGGCGTCCGCAGTGGGGGCGAAACGGGAATTTCTCTCCCTGATAATTGGGATTAAGAACCAAAATTTCTAAAAACTTGACGATAGTAGCTTAATTCCATTAATTGATTTAATTCTTTCAATAACAATTTATTTGCCGGTATGACACTCACACTCCACAAGAGCTAGGTTCGTTGTTCTGGTGTTATGCAGTGATGAGCTTTCAGTTGATTCAAGCCAGCTCCGTTGCCTGCAGAGGCAGGCTGCGAAACTTGCTGGTNGATTTTTCTACTGTTGGTCTGTATCGCGTAACAATTACATGGCCATAAATCTTCAAAGGTTCACTTGCTAGGTAAAATAAANTTAGAATTTTTGGTTTCGTTAAAGACCACGGCAATGCTTCTTGCTTTAAAGACCATGGCCATGGCAATGCTTCCTTAAAAAGAAATAACCTGCTTTAAAGT
>JGI24159J19872_10001783_pt1 | contig 24474 bp, 16 predicted proteins | sample Ectturendosymbi4_FD_19872 | JGI IMG/M metagenome (IMG submission 19872)
GTTAACTCAAGTAAGATACAGTAGGGAAAAACCACACCGCTGGCATTTAGAGTAAACCTCAAAATCGAAGCATTACACTACATATTTACCTTACAAAGGCATTCCTGATCAATTCTACGAAGGTTCCCTTAACTCTTTTTGAATCAATAAGCTTCGTNTACTGCGGTTCACTGACCGCGAGCTATGTTCCCAAAGTCTTTGAGAACCTGCGTCCCAGATTTGTAGGAGCTCCCAGATGTGTCTCACATAGGTCTTTTCAAAACTTGAAAAAAAACGAATTGCTGATAAAGTTTCGGAAAAACTTCTTTGAAATGGTTTGAACGTGGAAATCAGTTAAAGGGTACATCAAAGCGCTGTTCCTCAAGCACAACAATGTTTGGGTATCTTATGTGTTGTGAACAGCAGGTTCGGGCGTCTAACTTAGAACCAGTTGTGGTGCAGTGCTTTTATTTGTTGTAGGATGAAGAAGGGAATGGTTTGAGCGAGGAAGAAATAAGAGAAGAAGTTGACACATTCTTGTTTGAAGGCCACGACACAACAGCAAGTGGTTAGTTTTAGAGGTGATGTTTGCCAGGAAACATTTTTTCTCTCAAGAAAAACATAGAAACAAACTCCATATCTCCTTGTTGTTTCTTCAGTTATACCGAAGCATACATTGAATAAAAGTTTACTTTGCAGGTATTTCGTTTGCATTGTATAATCTAGCCAAGTATCCTGATTATCAAGAAGTTTGTAGAAAAGAAGTCAGATATGCGTTGGGAAACAAACCTTTCGTTGAGTGGTGAGTGAGATTAGAGTGAATAACTTCTGTTCGGCTGTAAGGTTTTACCGCAACAGCAAAAGCAGCTGTGCAAAATTCTGTAATGTTGGAATGCTNACACATCTACCAATTTCGGAAACAAAGATTGAANAATTTCTATCGCCCCACATGGATGGATTTACAGATATATCAGCTCATAAACATAGCTNTACCACGCACGCATACATTGAGTGACCATTTGCAGCAGACTGAAGAAAAAGTAATAAACTGGCCTCATTGTTAAGGAATACGCCAACATCATTATTCTCCTCAAGCAGAAACTAAATTTGCAGTAATAAAAATCGATTGAATAGGTAAACAAACAAATCCCTTAAACGGGAGTGAAATACGCTGAATTGGTCTTAAGTTTGCTGTTTAAAATTAACTTCCACAAGATTTATTCAGGTAATATGATTTGCCTGACTGTTACACATTCAAATTTTAAAAATGTTCAGGTGTATTTCATTGAAACGTCAACAAAAATTCTTGTCTTTTTTCCTAAAAATACAATATAGCTGTAAAATACTTCAACATTAACTTGGACGTAGTTTAGCAAAAAACGTAGCCACATTCTAGAATTAGTGCCATTTGAGTATTCTACAAAACTGCAGTTTGCAATTTAGGAAATACTGAAGGCTACTTCACGCAATCTCCGCATCTGCTCATGTTTAGCGAAACTGAAGTGTAATTTTCTTAAGATTGTACAATTCAGAATAATACATCAGATATCGACTTACAAATATTGCTTTATTGACTGATTTTCGTTTTCAGGGATGACATCCCGAAGTTCAATTATCTTACAATGTTCATCAAAGAATCGCTGCGTCTCTATCCTCCCGTTTTAGGTATTGGCCGAAAACTTAAAAAAGATTTGAGCTTAAAAAGTGTCCTTGGCAATAAAATGGAAACAACTCTTCCAGCTGGCGCCAGAGCTTTATTGANCCTTTTCACTTTGCATCGAAGTGAGCATCTTTGGGATGATCCAGAGGTGATGAAGNTAGGTGACTAGATGATGTTAAATGTATATTACAGTGCCAGATTTCACCAATGAAATCTTTTTCTATGTTTTTCTAAGTAATTTTCAATATTTCATCAAATATAATGTTCTTTTCTGTTTTCACCATCTGTGTTTTCCAAAAAAAAGTTGAAAATGTAGATGAAGAGGTAAAATTAAATCAAAAGTTATTCATATTTTCTTGTTCTTATCCATTTTCATGGAACACCCCTCGATTTTTTGCCTGCATGTGTTTTGAAATCCTGCTTTGCCACTTTTTCCACTTTGTTGAGGTATAAACGATCCGTAGGTGCACTGGGGAATATGAGCAATTTAAATGTTGTTCCCGTGAACTTTGAATAGTGTTAGATCATGTCTTTTAAAGAATCAAAATATGGAGGGAAATTGACACTGCACAAAATGTTTACTTCGCTATAATGCTTATTTATTTCAGTGTTTGTCTTCCTTGATAGCTTTTCATGCCTGCCTTAACTTAGTCAACCGTGAGCCTGCACATCAACCTTCTCAANGTGTTCGTAATGATTGAGATCTCAACAATACTGCAGTGAATGCTTTTCGATTTTCCACCATACATTAGCATCAAGTCCATTGTCACCTGGTCCTGTTACTGTGTTGNTTTTTAACATGACGCATCGCACTGCATTCAGGTCGCCAGGTTANTCACATGTCTCAGCACCGATTCTTGTTGTAAGAGCAAGTCCTTCTTATGCCAGGGCAATGTTTGAGTAAGCACACCCCCACATTAGTTGGGGGTAAGTCACTGAAAAGATTGAATGGCAATTTGACAATGTGTAAAAACAAAGCATTCAAGCTCACTGTAAGTCAAATGCATGTCAAAGGAAAACCCAGGTAAAAATTTGTTTAGTGTTTATAGTTTATTCACGCAAAACTTCGACACTGATTTTATTTCAGACATTCGATCCAGAACGTTTCACTAAAGAAAACATTTCGAAAAGGTCTCCTCACGCTTATCTTCCTTTTTCCGGAGGATCCAGGTAAAGTGTGAGAGTTTTCGGGAAGGGGCCTCGTGGGGAGTAATTTTTTACTTTTGCAAAGACTGATTAGCGTATTTTCAAGTTAGATCAAATCTAGACAGAACGAAATGTTTCCGGATAAGTTTTTGTGACAAATACATGCCAATCTGGTAAATCATTGAAGGCTTTCTATTGTAACGAGTGTATATTACTGACATTTCTTACACATTTTAAGCAACAAGATGTGAATGATTTATTAATTTTAGGCAAACTAACACAAATTTCACTTGAAGTAAAATTTCAAACTTCAATTTGATCGAGTTTCTTTTCTGCACTGAAAAGAACAGAAACAAATATTCCTTACAGAACAAAATACTTACAGCTAAATCTAACTCTTGTAGGTGCAAACATCTTTGTGCAATTATGTCCCATAAAGCCAAGCGATAGCGCACAGACCCTCCTTGTCAGATGTAATGATCTCTGCATGGCTGCGCTTGCGGTAGACGACCACACTCGTGCGTTAGGCATAGGGGTCACTTCGAAATCTTCGCGACAGCCTCTCTCACCAGTTATCCACAACTGGAGATCCCGCTACACATCTGGGACGGCGAATGGAAAACGCAGAGTACTTCTCTTCTGGAAGACTTGAAATCCTTTTAAAACTTCGAAAATGAAAACGTGGTTTCGAATAGAAATAGCCCTTTGACGAAAAGGTTTATCAAAAGTAATAAAATTCTTGTCAAAACTCAGTGGTAATTTTGCTAAAATGAAAAACAGCAAACGTTTTGTTAAATCTGAAAGGATTTGGTCCAAGTTGAAAATTTTGTGGAATTTAACACCCTATCATTGTTTGCTTTCGCCTCATTCAGATATCTACTTGTGTTTGAATTGTTCAGTTTTGTTTCTAACAGACGTATTTTAACGGAAAGCTGGATACCTACTTTCATTGTACTTCATGTTGCCAACAGTTTCTTATAAACGTGCTTAAAAATAAATGTGTACACTGAACAAGTAACCCATTTCCAGTGGAGACTGTGGAGGCTCTCCACAAAGGTGACACAAGCAAATTATTTTTATATACGAAAACGATTTCACGTAAAGACTCATCCTCTGTCCTAATGTGTCACCTTTGTGAAGACTAGTTACTTGGATGCAGATACGTGAAAGTCTGAATCATTGCAAAAGATGAAAGCAGAGCCCAGTCCGCTAATTATTTGGAAGCTTGCAAGAAACCCTGACGTCTGTCTGTGGAGTAAACCGAGCGTATATTTGGTTTTCAATTGGTCACTAGAACGTTGAACAAAACAACACTATTAACTGAATTTGAAAGGTAACTGCTAAAACTCTAATGAAGTTATCACACTCTTTACATCTTTGAAAATTACTAGACATATATCGCACTAAGAACAATCTGAAAATTTTTAGAAACTGCATCGGACAACATTTTGCAATGAATGAAATGAAAACAATTCTCGCTCAAATTCTACGAAGATATCGTCTGTATTTGGATGACGAAACTCCCCGTCCAGAGCTGGAAATAAGGTTGATATTGCAAAGTTCGAACGGGATACGCTTGAGGTTGCAGAAGTTGTGACATGCGATTNATTTATCACAACTTCCACGGATTTCATGAAAACATCTTTTTCCATTTTAACTCTTAACTAAACTAGTTGCAGGAAAACTTATTTNTGTAGTTCAGTAATTCGCAAGTAGAGCGCTGTNTACAAAAGACTTTGTTTCTGTTTGATTCAGTTGCATCGTTACTTGAACACACATGTTGTCACTGATGGCAAACCTAGGTAAAATGTCCATGAATGAAACATACCTTACACGCTGTTTCTGACAAAATGTGTTGCCAATTTCCGGCAAACACTTTTGGCAAAACCATCAAAACATCTTTTTCGTGCGTTCGGCGCAATTTCTGTGTTCGTATCTCCATTCTTTGAAGTATGAGCAATGTTTGGGTATTGTCGGGTTCACAAATGACATTGTGATATTGGTTACATGCCGATGCTAAGCGCAATCAATAACTCGAAAGATTATTTTTGCTAAAACATGTAAATCGGTCATGTATAGTGTTAAAGAAAAATCATTCGGTTTGCCAATATTACGTCCACTTCCTAACGTTGATTTGCTGGGCAGTTTGTTTTGTGTGATGATAAAAACTTTTAAACACTTGGATAATGTAATCAACACCATAGTTCTACTTAATTTAACAGCACCATTAAATAAATTTTACAATCATTTTATGCTTATTTGCAGTTTCATTCTGGTGCTGCGGTTGTGTTACCTAAAAAGAAAAAAGCTGAGGTATTTGATGTGTGGTTAGTAATTCAAAAAATGCATACCCGGTATCTGTTCATTTTGCCCATGATAGTAAATTTATTGGAAACAATCATGTACCAGTGATGAAATCAAGTAAAGAAGATCGACAAATATTTTTAAAATTTGCAAAATCCAAAAATAAATTTCTGGTGGGATACACTTTGGTACTGTTGCGATCGGAGAGCCCGATCAGCAAGTGNGCAAAGCTTTACACAGTGGCAGCAAGCAGCAATAGAAATCAAGCTCCGCGATTTNACTATTGCTTGTTTTACTATATTTTCTGCTATTACCTTTTTCATGCCATTTACACGTGAGTGCTATTTTTCGCTTCGCCCACTTTCCGTTTGTGGTGAATCGCACATTAAACAAGACTTCACCGAGTGGTTGCAACAGTACTATTCCATGTGGTTCTCAGTTTGCTTACGGATAGTTTCGTCGTAACAAATACCGTTCATGCGTTTTCAATAAAACGGGTCAAGTCTAACGACATTCGTCAAGATTGCCTTTTAGAACGTTACAGTGCCTCGGGAGCACAGTGCAACTTTTTCTTTATTCACTCAAAAGACAATATTTTCTGAAAGTAGTTAATAAGACACGGGAAGCGAAACCACGTGAAAAACGCAATTGAGCATTTTTGACGTAAAGCCTACATACTGCACGTTAAACTATCGTTTCCGGTTGAACAACGTGCACGAAAGATTAAAAAAACCAACCGAATGTTTCTTGCAGAAATATTTTCATGCCGGCCTATGTTGCAGACGTCTTTCTTAATTCCAGAGAATTTTGTTACTTTTGGAAACCTAATTTTCTGGAAGGCAGTATTTTCCAGTGTTTTGCTTATTTCCGTCACGTTTTTGTAGTCATGCTCAATTGACTTTCACCAGGTGAAGGTTTAGTTTATTTCACAGAGAAATTGCAATTGTTTCACATCTGGTGATATAAGATGCATAGTCGTTGAGCGCGTGCTGGCGTAAATACTGAGGTTCGTGACGTATCTTAGCTTGCATTAAAAACACAAAACACTTGCAGTCTGTATGACTTGATGTACCTTCGATGCTTATTGCTGTTTTTTTAATGTCTGTTTCAAAACCTAGGTAAAACCAAGGTTTGTTTTCTGTAGTAATTGTTGCGGCAGGTAACCTTTTAATCGCGAGCCGTGGGGGAGCTTGTCCGCAGAAATTTGAGAAACGCGTCCTGACAATCTTTCGCCTAAACCGAGAACCTGGCCCTTACGCAATCCGCGCATCAACTGGACTGTAGTTTCTTATTCCCTACAGCAATTGCAACGGAACCGAAGGCAGCACAATTTCTTGTTATCAAATCCAACAATAGCAAACTTCAGCGGCGATTGATCGTCAACACGGTTTCTGAAAATGCAGCGGAAACAACTAAGCGCGCAGCTAAGCTACCAAGACAAACAATTGACAAACACGACTGCGGTTATTTACAGTAAATCAATCACGCATTATAGCGCGTGACTGCAGTCCAACTAACTGCGCTGGACTACGAATGGAACGGCTCTCGTAATTAAGCAAACGTGCGAGAATCACAATTAACAATCAAGTGAGCGCGCAACGTAATTCAACAGTTTGTAAGAGGGACACTTGGCTGCGACCATTTTTATGGATAAACAAGAATTCGAAGACACAGCAGCTAACTTGCACTAAGTTTTCTGTACAAACTTAACCATGAACAAAAATAGGTTTACGTATGAGCGTACCAAGTGGTGTGATCACCACGGCTCAGATCTTTGGTCTTCAAGGTCATCAGAGAACTGCTGTCACGGTTAGCAGAATTTGGTCTATATCACGTAAAGCCGAAAATCGTCACTAAAGTTCTAGTTAACCCGAGGTGTACCTTTATCATGCTAAGCGCGGCAAAACAGAAAAACAACTTCTTTTGTCACAACTGTTCGAGACTACGAAACAGACACAATATGAGGTATTCTTGTTGATTGAACAATAGACAACAATGGCTTAAAAAGCCTAGTGTTTCTAATCCAACCATTGTACTTACGGGTCTCAGATAACTTATGGTAAAAATTGTGTGATGTGTGGCCCTTTGTCCTGTTACCATAGGCCAGGTCTTCACAAGACACGGCCCGTGAAAGCTTTTCTTGCGGCCCGCGAGTGCTTCCTCAATTGTAGACATTGCTGAAAAAGCTCGACCTCGAATAAGTAATTTTCATTACAGAATTTCTTCCATACTATAAAAAAAACTCTACATCGAAATGAAATAGATTTTTGCGGCCGGATGCAAATTCATGTTGATAATAATTTGGCCTTTCGAGCTTTCTGAGCTGTGCAGGCTTGGCATAGGCTATGCTTTTATACGCGTAAATATATTCATGTTAAACAGCGAAATTATTCCTGCACTAGGCACAAGACCTGCCTGCATGTTGCCACAGAGTTTATACTTGTTTAATTACAGACACAGGCAGTAGGTATAGACATAATCCTGAAACTGACAGTTGAATCACAATGTCATTTTTAATACCAGATAGAAAGACGGGATTTGGTGTATCTAGGCCACAGCGTTTCCCAGTTCAATCCCAAAACAATGCAATTTCCCCCAAAAATCCCCAGACACACCAAATCCCTAGATTTTTCCCCAAAGGTTGCAGAAATTCCCAGTCTAGGGACAAATTCCCCAAAAGTGGGAACCCTGTTCCACGTCGCAATCACTCTATTCACTCTATTATTGATTGTTCTTGCCACGTATATATAGTTGTTCTTCGCGCACATTCAGTTCGTGGTGAATCGCGCATTCAGCGCAACGCCAGCGGAGAGGTTGCACCAATACAACATCGAGGAGTACTTAGGTAGTACGTTGAGAGTAGTCACTCTGTTTCATAGATAGACAAAGGTAGATATATTAATAGATTTTGAAGCATGTGCGACCCGGTTGTGTTCACACACCTTAAGTGCAGGCTTGATCCTCGAACCTCGGGAAGGATGGATTGTGATGTCATCGATGTTAACTCTGCGTCAGACGAATCGGCCAAAGAGAGCTCTTACTTCCATCTGCATGGAAGTCACTTATGACAGTATGCATCGGGAGGAAACGAGTCATTGTTCTTATCGTGTGCATCATTGTGCTGAGTTACACTGTCAACCGAACAGGGAGTAAAACCGTCTACTGTTACTTGTTCAGAATGAATTAGGGACGCGAATTAGTATTAGGCGAACCAGACTCGACAATTTGTACTCGCGGACAAGTAGCTAAATCATGTAAATTCACAGTAACTTCACGGCTCCGAGGTTTCATAGCTTCAATCAACGTTGCTTTGGCACGACGATAAAATTGCTGTTTTTTTTACCGGAAACAGCCATATTCCCGTCGATGATAGATAATGGCAAGTTCTTCGCTTCACAAAATGCAACAACCGGTTGGCGCCAAGATGACAAACTTCTTTGTGAAGCTGCTCTAGATTTTAGCGTGATTTGCGACATTGAAGTGGTCCGAATTCTCTTCCAAGGCTCTCAGACGGTCAGTGTCCGGCCTAAGCACATCCATTTCCCACAACATGACCAAGAATCTGAATACGCGATTCAGCGAAGATGGTTTCATTTCCTGTTCAAAGCAAATTTGTTGCGACGAATCGCCGCAAGAAACACAACCTTCTCGAGACATCGCCTAGCCATAGTAACCTTGTCCAAATAACCGTATGTGTCTAGGCAACTTTTCTTTCTTTATCAATTGTCCTATGCGCCATCAGAATGCCGCAAGACCATTCTTCACACTAAAGGGTATACGCGAGAATTTGTACAGTTACACTTGGTATCAAATGCACTGCATTTACTCTCAGAATCTATTATTTTGATTTGGTGGCAAGCACTGCGCAAATCGAATGTAGAAACAAAACTCTATTTCGCAAGTTCGTTCACCATATCGTCGATGTGGATAACGAGTAAGGGTCTATATTCGGTATAGATGTAGGTTGGGAGTATTTGGCATACAGTTGTTTTTTATGACAATCAATCTAATTTTCAGAAAGTACATGTGCACGCCAAAGTGATAAACTTGATCGGGTTATGCCGTCAGCAAGAAGCGTTTCAGTGCACTTTGTTACTCGAACATCATCAGTCCTCTTGTCTTTATCCGGCACTACCATTACCGTACCAAACTATTATGAAAGGCATTTCTAACCGTATCTTTTACCGTACCAAACTGGAAACCTTCCTGTCTGGCTCTAAACACGAAACTACAGGAACATGCGTTCAGAAAGCATTGAAAAATCCCTCGATAGCTCTTTCCGGACTAAAAATAACACTTTGGCAAGTCGGTGCCTTATCCGATATACTTTTAAGTGTTGGCATGCTAGACACAATATTATCCTTATCCGACGTCATGTCTACAAACACGCACGACTATTTAACATCAAATAGAATTTCAACCTTCAAACCTGTCTCTGTCATCTGCCACGTGGAAAGGTGACAGAAACTAATTACAGTAATGACCGTTGCTTTGAACGGTCCTTTGATCAAGATCGCAGATGCGCAGAGCGTGTAATGTTTTCACACCTTCTCATCTGGCACGTCTTTGCAATGGCTTGCTGTTTGTCAGGTAAAAAGTCGCTAAAAAGACGATTTAGCAAACATGAAAATGAACAAGTATGGATGATTTTTTCCATTCGTACATGAGATCTTCCATTCCATACTTCAGAAATTCAATTTTCTGTAGTGAACATAGGTGTAGGAGCAAGCACGTTTTGGGAGTGCGAAGGATTTTGACCGAATTTCCCCAAACTTGCCCAAAAAGGTGTTGCTCGACTTTTGCCTACAAACATTCTCCCACAAAAATCATGAAGACCTTTTTTGGTGCGACGTCCAAAAAAGGGTTTCATCTGTTTTTCCTCAAATTTGGACACCAGTTTTGAAGTCAAACAAAGTTGGGTGCTATTTTTGCCCGATTTTTAGGGATTTCGCACAGATTTTTGAGATTTTTTCCAAAGTTTCAGAGATTTTTTCTTGGACTTTCAACAAATAAACACTTTTGGGGATGCGCTTCCACCCCCTGCAGCCCCGCCTGCTGCATCACTGACTGAATATACCATCTTCCATTTCATCCCATTCCATGGAATATGCCATGTTCTGCGTTAGCGCTAAAGTCATCGTTCCTCGCCGAGTGTCAGCAACACAAACTCCCAACACACTTCCAGGTAAACCAATTAGACCTACAGTTCAAAAATCCAGGTTGTGATATTTGTTGCACAGTACGCTTTTAATTGCGAGTGTTAGATTTGTTCTTAGGTCATATATGTTTCACTATGTCTCAGGGACACAAGCGGCCAAAAAGCAAGCTTCATATAAGTTGTATTAGATTGTACAGCGGCTATCCCCCCAAAAAAGGAAATTTGCCATGATCATGCACTGAAGAAAATACAACGCTTACAATCGACGCGGTTACAGTTATGCCCGAATACAGTACTTCAGCAAAGAGCTATGTCAACCGTCTTCGTCATTGCTGTGAACGGTGGTGTAATGTGCGATCTGTGTATAAAACACGGAAAGCAAGCTCCTGAAACGGAGAAACATCATGCAGTACAGTTGTATTTCAGATTTTCTCACGGAAGGTCAATCACATTGGAGAATATGGACATCACAACTTTCTATTTATGATATTGTCTTTAATGCTTGCCAAAATCGAATGTTTTCTTCAAATAATTTTAATTTTAAGCGTATTTGAACTGAAGGTTGCGTTTATTTTAAAAAACACTTAAAATTACGAGACATAGAAGGGCAAATCGTATGGACAGCAGGTGGAGATGGGCGTCCGCAGCCATAGGCCCCCAGCGACGCTGTGAAAGGAGTGCAAGCCAAGTTTGAACGAAACTAAAATCTTCTTAATCCTGAGTTTTAAACATTTTATTTTATTAAATATATACCTAAGTGCTTGCTGAGTAGTAGACATATAAAAATCTTTCACCAACCTATGTGTCTCAAATATGTAATTAACACTAAGTTGCAAAATTCTTATGTCCTCAATGTTTTTCTCATTTTTAATATTTGTTATCATACACTTAATTTCTCTTCCTTTCGGTGTTTTGCTCATTCATAGCATTTATTTTGCTTGGTGGTCTAAGTCACTAAAATACATGAAACCAACCAATATTTTGAAACAATTATCTAGAAAAAAATATGACGGTTAACAACCCAAGCATAGACTTTCTGGTGTGGTGTAACTGTGCTAGGTTTGCATAGATGACAAAGTGAACACAAGTTTAACTCGCAACCTCAAGGGCACACGACCTGTTTTTAACAACCTTACGCCTCTGTCGCAACCTCATACATCTTTGGCAGTGGCATGACTCAGATTTTTGAGATCCGATTTATCACTAATTAATTTCAAAATACTGCGTGCTCATCAAATCAACGTCAGGCAACCCAACATTGCAAACCCAAACCATCATAGTTTCACACGCCTCATTTTTTCACTGTACAGAAAAGTCAATCTGAAATTGATGAAACGAATGCTACTGTGTTGTAACAACAGAATTGCTATGTTTCGTAATATGATCTGATTTCAGCCAAGAGTAAGAAAAACACTATTTTAAATTTAGTGGGGTACAGTATAAACTATGTCACGTGGTATTCCCTAGACTGGACGTAAAGTGTGGTATGCTGTATGAAACTAAGCTGTGAAACGCTTTTTATAAGGTCCGTTACATTGTTTCGATTCGGGTAATTTTATAGCTATTCTGTCATTTGCAAGATGCGTAAAGCATATTCCGAGCATCATTTCCACAAAAAGAAACCTGTAAAAGTTATTTTTGTTATTCCAGAGCATTTTGTTGCCAGCTAAGCAAATGTACCACAGCAAGTAGGCAGGCTTTCAAGTTTCAACACGACTATTCTATAAACACATGATATGTGTGTTTCACCTGGCAAACATGACAAAGCATCCTAGGTCAATGATTAACTTCTGTAGGTTGTTGTCAACCGTCGCTGGATTCATGTTTTCCTATGCAACGCTTTGGAGCTTTATTATCTGAAGGAGGATGTATCAAAACAAAGACGTACTGTGGGACAAAACTCGAGTGATTACTGCAGTCAATCTGCAGCATGTTTTTCTTAAAGCCAAAAGCTAGAGGATAGTAACATATTGGATTGAGTATGTGGTTATTGTGAGACTGTTGTAAGTGTCAGTTCGTCTATTAAGTTTACCTTTGTTCGAACAATAAACTGTGTGCATTAAAGTGGGTAGAGCGCATTAGAAAGTAAGTTATATTGTAAATTAACAGCAATTTGGCATTACCCACGTTTGCAAATTGTATCTGTTTTATAAATTTTCTATTCGATTGTTTATCTGCCATTAAAAAAGTCTCTGCACCAGCCATTGGTTACGCTGTTCAAATAAATAACATTCACTGTCTGGAAGTACCAAAACGTTCCGTGCTTTCAAGTGATAGTTTGTAATGTGTTGCTTGAAAATCTTGAAAGCCTGTATTGAAAGCAAAAACAAGGAGAAAAATATAAATTCAAGATTTCAGCGATTTGATAAACCCAAATTTCACAAATTAATCAAAATATNCTGTGAAAAANTTCACTCACCAACAAAATTGTTTTTAAATCTCTATTCAGTGGTGTTAACCCCGTATTAAANTAGACAGGGAAAATATGGCGATAATGCAAATACGTCTTCAAATCTGAATTTCAGAATCCATTTGCAGTTAGACAGCANCAAACTAAATGAATTCCATCTAGAGCAGTAATTGAATGTCTNCATGCTTTATTTGAAAAGAAATGTTTAAAATTCAAGGAATTGAAACTTCTAGGTTTCCTGCAAGCTCACGAGGAATCAGCCGACTGGGCTCAGATCTCATGACTTTGCGATGATTCAGACTGCACACAGCTGTTTCCAAATAACTAGTCGCCTTTGTGGAGACTACTTACTTGAAAATTAATGCATTTGACGTTTACTCATGTTTTCCAATCACAAGCACGCGTATCTTTCTAATCTTCATTCATACTCTGAAACGTTTAGCTAGCGCTAGTCTATTGTAGGAAAACAAAAATGACCCAAAATAAAATGTCATTAACTTGACACAGTGTTACTGAAAATAACAAAAATCAATATTTTTGTAAGAAAGTCTGATTAAATCAAGGTTTGATGGCTAATTGTTTTTTTTTTTGGTATTTTTCAGGACACAATAATTCTCTGTTCATTATATTGTTATGTTAAAAAGTGATGGATTTTGATTCAAAGGTTTTCTCCACCTTGAAAGCGCCAGGCATTTTAACCGCAGTTCTTGCTGCTGACGTTGCAATTGTCGTAATGGTCATCTACCTTTTCATGTACGTTGTCTCGCCAACAGTTGGGATGTACAAACGGTCGAAAGCATTGGATGAATTAGCTGGACCAACCAAGAGGCATTGGATATATGGCCACAGCGTAGAGGTATTATATAGTGCTTGCTTTTCTGCAATAATCGTTTCTTCTAGCAAGTTCTAACAATAAAGCACTCAGAAATTATCAAAATTAACTGTCAAACGCGTGGTTCAGCAAAAAAACATTTATCGAACCAAAATCGACGATTGAAGCATTTGTATCTGGAATATATAATATTGTACTTCGGCAAGAAAGCAGTTTTTTAGACATAAAACATCTTTTTAGTTGATATTTTGAATCTTTCTTGTGAGCATGGAATTCATTTTTGTTCGGTTTTCAGAGTTTCGTATAAATCAGCATCAACGCCAAAGCATTCGATATTAACCAACTCTTTAGCACACAACAAGGTTCAGAATGATATTTTTTTAACCTGCTGCGGCGTGGGTAATTTAAAGTAAAACAAAGGCGTTTTGCAGAGAATATTTGCCAAAGCTGAGACGAACGACAATTTTCGGAAAATATCTGGACAAATGCTTAAATCATACAAGCAGGATAAAAGACAACCTGACGTAAGCTTTGTCGTTTTGTACAGCAACATGCTGCTTATTTCTACCAACAGTTTCCTCCCAACGAATACGGCATGCTCAAAGCTTCAAGAGAAAGAACAAAAACACATCCTACAATGTTCAACAGATGGTCCGCACCATTTTTGTCTGGTTTAAATCTTTACCATCCAGACACTGCTGCTTCTTACGTCACAAGCGGTGGTAGGTATTGCAATATTACTACCTTCTGCCTTTCAGTGAAGTTGAATATGACTGCATTCCTTAAATTTATGATACTGCACCAATTATTTCATACACGTTTGTGTACTACCGATTTAAATGGAAGGCCTGTATATTTATTCATATTTTGCATTCATTACATTCCTTCATATTCATTAAAATTATTCGAGGTCAGCAGGCAAAGTTTAAGAGAGGTATTGTAAAGATATATACTGAATGGTGTTGTTTGAAGACATCGGTTGATGTGTACTAATGTCTATATCTTTTGTCTCATTTCACTCTTTGCCATGTCAACACAGCTGTTTCCTATCTCAAGCAGTGGTACGTATTGCAATCTTACGTGCCTATTATCGGTTTAAACGTAACACCTGCATTCATGTTGATTAAAATTAAGTAGAAGAAAAATTACAATTTGTGAGTGATGGTGTTACAGGAGATGAAATCTTTTGCATTAGTGCACATAGTGTTTTTCGAAATTGAAACAACGATTTCATTGCTTCCCATAATAGTTCATGACGGAAAGGAAAAAATCAAAACCATTTAAGATTTTAGTAGTGCAACAAGTACTTTTTCAACGATTATATTTCTGCAATTTATTCAAATCGTATGCTCCAATTTGTTATTACTTTGCTACAAAAAATGAAATGTTTATGGAAAAAGACAAAACAGTAGAATTTGTCTAATTCGTCACGTCATAGGGATCAGAAAAAATTTACGATTTAGGCGAAGTGACGAGTTATGGAAACAGGTGAAAATGCTATCACAGTAACTAGTATACATAGTGCTCTTATTTGCAGTAAAATACAAGTTTATGACGTTACGGTTGAAGACAACAATTAATTCCTCCACTTTATCTCTATCTGGACTCCTCCATTTAACTCTAGCACCTTTTAAATGTTTAACAAATTGCAAAGACGTCCCGCGTTCTCTCAATGGGGAGTCGGGTCGCGCTTCGAACCTCGTGTGTAAATTCGATAAACAAATTGCGAGGTGTAACAATTCTCAGATAAATATCCTTAATTTGTTTGAATTCCCACACGTACTAGCTGCTTAGACATAAAAAGCGAAACTGCAAATGACGTATTAGCCGAACAAAACGCTTCTAATTAGGTATCGAAAGAAGTGACGAATTAAGCAAATTGACGCATTAGACGATGGCGAATTAGACGAGCAATATTGTGGTTTGAAATTCAAGTAACTTGACTTCACACAGTGAAGAGTTAAAATCAATCAGCAAAATTCCAATAGGTACTTGATTTCACATAACACTACGCATCTTCAATCCTAGTCTTATTCAAATAGATTATATACAAATGCAGTAGATTCGTTGAATGTAAAGGATGCGACCATCTATCAATAGATCAAGGCACGGAATGAGAAAGTCAACCTTTTCATCTTCGCCCTCGGGTAAAAAAAACAAGGGAGCCACAGTTATTCAAAAGTCACTCTAAAATAATTTGGTGATTTTATGGCTGTTTAGAGAAAATTGATTGGGTCACATTTTCGCCGAAGTTACTTGACGTCGTAATAATTTCTTAGAAGTTCAAAGCCATGAAGATCTGGCGTAGGATCACAACTACGAAAGTTCAACAAAAAAGTCGTTCCTAGTGGGATTTTACAAACAAAAATTGTTATTGCTTCTTTCTTACTTTCGCACTGACTTTGTTTAATTTTTACAAATTATCCAGACTTTTGAATACTTTCGGCCCAGAAAAACTGTGAAGCTAGTAAAGCTGCAGTGGGCTAAAATTGAAATTTAGCCTACATGAAATGGCTTATGTTCACATTACCATAACTGCAATTTTGCGATTTTTTGCCAAATGGACGGACGCATATAATTTCTTCCTATTTTTTTCAGCACCCAAAGACAATTTCATCTACAGATTTATGAGACCCTGGATAGGAGATGGACTATTGACTAGTAGTGGAAGAAAGTGGAGAAGAAATCGTCATCTGCTGACACCGGCATTCCACTTCAGTGTTCTCAAGGGGTATGGGGTGAATTTGTTCTAGTCGCCTCTGAGGATCACGTGCATTTTGTTGGTCCTTGAGACTCCATTTTAAATATTTTTATGAAATCTAATTCACAGATACACTCAGGTGTTCAACCAATGTTCTAAAATAATGCTTGACAAATGGGAAAAAAGAATCGAGGAACCAATCGACGTGTCGAAGGATGTCAGTTTGATGACACTCGACACCATGCTGAGATGCGCCATGTCTTCTGAAACAAATTGCCAACAAACAAAGTATGGCGTGTGGTTATTTAAATCAAGTAGTTGTTGCACTTGGTTCATGTAACTTTCCTTCACACTTTAAATTAAGTAGTTGTTGCATTTGAGGTCTACTTGCCGGTGACGTGTTTTTTTGCTGAAAAGATCATTATTTCATCTCAACGGAGTGAAGTTTCTCCTATAGTTTAGAAATCACGCACACGCTCTATTCAAACAAACTTGAGTTGCAGTAAAGCTACAATAATTGTGTTTCTCTCTGTTTGTGTGTTCATATTTTAATTGAGAAAGAAGTAAGCCGCGTGGAATGAAATAGGCTATAACTTCCTATAAGATATTTACATTTTTGCGGCAGCAGGTGTTTGTTACTGAATCAAAGAGCCTTCACATGAGGTGCCATCTACCAGAAACGTTGAGATTGGAAGTAGAATATTTGTTTTTATTCTCCTGTCATAGATTAGAAACAGCTTGACTGATTTCACAACATTCCCATCCTTCATTTTTTGTTAAATTTCTGAACTGCTGCTCTGTTTTCGTGTTTGTATAAAGAGGAAAACATCCGTATCTGGCGGCAGTTGAGGATTTAACTGAAACTTCTGTTCGGCGAGGAACAAATCCTTTTCTGATACCAGATTTTGTTTTTTGGAAAACAAAGCATGGAAAGCGTTTTAAGGAAGCGGCTGCTGTCGTTCATCAGCATGCTGAACGAGTGAGTTTAAACTTCAGCAAATTTTGACTCCAACGTTGCATGAAAATTTTCAAAAGAATGAATCGGTTCCCTTTCCCTTCTTTGCTATGGATAAACTTATTGTACGATACCCTCTTCAAGTCGTTTGTTGCCTGCTTTGCGCAATTTGAAGCTTATGTCTACTGAAAAGGCAGACGCGGGCGCGCCATTATTTTTATAGTTACCCTACGTCAACGAGAGATCGGTACTTAAACCTGTTATCTTGCAGAACAACTTGACATCTGTCACAAAGGTTAATGTACACAATTTCGAAACGTCGCAATTAAAAACCTGAAAGCAGTATGCAAGCTATGCCAACCATGATGGCAATATAGCAGTGGTTTTCAACCTTTTTTATGCAGTGACCCATTGTTCAATCCAATTTAACCTAATGACCCCTTTCCAAAAATTTCCAGTCAGGCATATGAAATGCAGTTGTGTTTGCACAATAGAAAATCGCAATGACTAAAAAATAACGTACGATATCACTTTGTTAAATAACGAAGCATTTATTGAATTCGTGCATATGGCAGCATCAGCAAGAGAGACCCGTGCCGTACATAAATCACTCCACAGCACAACTCATTGAAAACTAGAATAACTGCCAATTTAGCTACCGCAATTAGATATATAATTTACAAACACAGCACATTCTTACGTCAAAATGTTATTCGTGCGTCGCCAAACGCCACAGTACTGTAATAGACATAATCACACTTAAAACAATTTTGAATATAAAAGTAGGCTATAATTTTTGCCAGGTAATCTTATTATTTTGGCTCCGACAAAAATTGTTTTCATATATGAAACATAAAATCTAGAAGTCATTATTAATATCTTATTGGAAGCTCTCGCGACCCCAGAAAATAGGCAAACGACCCCCACGGGGATTGCGTCCCCAGGTTTGAAACCACTGCAATACAGCCATAGTTCACCAGTCGCAGTCATGAAACAGTAAAGCTGAGCGACAGCCATTTGCTGGATGCAAGCAGCAAAACCGTTTGTGTTGGCTCACGTTTTCACATTAAATTTGAATAAGTGGAATTTTTTTATAAAACTAGAATAAGATCATTTGAACATCTTACGTTTGATGTTATGTTGTTTATGCCATGTCACACTTAGCGCCAGGGGCGTAGCGAGGTTAGATGACGCTCCCATGTTTGAACCTGAACTCTTTCGGAAGCAAATATACTGTACCGAAGAAGGCACTTGCAGGCCCGTCGCCAAGATTTAGTAGCAGGGGGGCCAAAAACCAAAAAGAGGGGCCAAAAACCAGGAGGGGGGGGCACATTTTTAAAATACAGTGTTGGATGTATGCAGCAACCGGTGGGTCAGACGTGAAATGGGGTGGCGCCGATTTCAAAAGGGGAGCCGGGCACCACTGGCCCCCTGCTGGCGACGGCCCTGGGTACTTGTGACATTGTTCGGACTTTTTGGCGCCCTCCGTAGTCAGGAATCGGCGACCCAGCAGTGATTTGGCGCCCCCACCGCGATTCGACTCCTGGGAAATTGTGCCCTCTTGCCCCCATCGTTACGCCCTTTCTCAGAGCACACAAATAATTTTACACGAAAAGAAGAGAAAATTTTGAGATTCTGAAGTATATTAAAAAGTGGGATAGACTTAACAGTTTCATCAACACTAAAAAAGCCTTCAAAAATCTATACATGTTTTTTTTTTGAGACGTTTCGGATTATTCTTAATCCATCTTCAGTCAAAAAACCGAAAGTATTTTAGTAAACCGAATCTTTTTTGCGGAAGATGGATTAAGAATAATCCGAAACGTCTCAAAATAAAACATGTATAGTTTTTTGAAGGCATTTTTAGTGTTGATGTAATATTAAAAAGGATTTCCGAATTCTGCGTTTTTGTTTAAAACAAAAATTATTATATGGTACTGCTTATGTGATATTTGCTTTTTAATTTCTTTTTGTGCGTGTTTTCATAATTACGCCACCACATTACAAAACCCAACCAGCCGGTACACCTAAAAAGTACACAAAATTGCATATTTGGCACCTACTGTAGATTTGATACTTTCAATCTCAGAGTCGGTTCGAAAAAACACGAAAGAAACGTTGTTTTCAACTAGACTGAGAATGCAGTAAGAAAAAAATACATTTAAGCTAAAAATCATTCAAAATTTGCAAAAGGAAATTCCACAATATTTTCAGATTATTCAGAAACGTCGCATAGCAATTGAAGGTGCTCAGAGTCCAAATGAAGATGTATCATCTCATAGGAAAGTCGAAGCAAAAGATTTTGTTTATGGAGGAAAACGCCAGCTAGACTTCTTGGATATTCTGCTTCAAACCAAGGTTTGTTTTTTTCTGGAAATTGCAGAGTAATGAAAGATGCCGACCTTTTTTTGAATTTAAAACTTTTTGGAATTGCTTCCACAGTTTACAGTGTTGAAGTTGAATGTAAGCGCACTGACAGATTTAGCGTACTGACAGATTTCAAACAGAAGTAAGCGTACTGATAGATTTCAAACAGTTTCTAATCAAAGCTTAGTGTCGTACTTTCGGTCCACTTTTGCGAGCTTTATGGGCTTCATTAGAATTTGCTTTTAAGCATTTCGTAGCTATAGTGGCATTGAAGCATTGGATCGTTAGATATGCATGTTGTCCCAAAACATTTCTTCCGCTGTAGTCACATTTTGCGACAAAAATGAGAATGTTCTGATGCAAAAACGGTTAATAAGTGGGAGTGATTAAAATCTTTTACACAGGATGAGGAAGGCAACGGTTTGACTGAGAGCGAGATACGGGATGAAGTTGATACATTCCTGTTCGAAGGGCATGATACAACAGCCAGTGGTAAGCTTCAAATCATTTGCTGACTCATTCAAGCACACGTGATTGTTTAAAGTGCACTAAACGTTGTGAAAAACCTGGTTCGCTTAAAATCATAAATTTAACAAAAAAACTATTGCTTAATATTTAGGAATCTCTTGGGCTTTGTACAATCTTGCGAAGTATCCCGAGTTTCAAGAGAAATGCAGAAATGAGGTGAACGCAGTTTTGAGAAACAAGCATTTTGTTGAGTGGTAAGTTGCAACGCCATCTATCACAGGACTATAACGCAAGGAATAGCGCCAAGGGGACGCTTTTTACTATTACGGGCAAGTTTGTTTCCAAAACAATAAAGAAAAATGCCAGCAAAGAACTTGTCTTAAACGTTCACAACAAAGTAGGTATTCTGTATAATCCTGAACACGCTGCGTGGGTTGACATTACGACCAACTTTACGTACAACAATTACGCAATTGCTTCCCCAATGGCGGTTGTGATGCTTTTTTGACATATTGAAAAGCAAATGTAATACAATATTTGGCGTTGTGAGTGGTAACAATTTTCAAAACTAAATATAATGATGTATAATGATATCAAACAATCTAATACTAGTTTTGCTTTCGCTCTCTGGTAGATTTTTTAACGGAAAGATGTAGCAACAACGCAAAGAAATATACTGTGCAATCACTACCAGTGTGCTGACAGCAATTCTCACCAGGATATAAAAAAATTTCATTTATGGTTTTAGGATAGTTTCCATCACTTCTACTGCGGTGGGCCTCTTTAAGTTACGTCTACTTACCTTAATTAAACTGAAACGGCAGAGGAAACTAATTTTTCGATCGCCTTTTACATTTAGGTTGACAAAGTACAAAGAACTTCAAAAATTAGTTGTAAGAGCATGAAAGAACAAGCGGTAAGTACATCAAACGAGAGTAACAAATATATAAGGCTTGAAACCTATTGATGGAATGGAATTAAATTTAATAATTATGTAGTTACAAAGAGCATGAACCAAAGCGCTAATGATGGAATCTATCAACCGTTGTACCTTCTTTTAACACAGTGATTCACAGGGTAGTCGATGTAGACCACCGTGGTCCATCTGGAATTTTCAGTGGTCCGCAGAGAGTTTATTAAATATTTGACAAAACGCTCACTGACCTATGTGCAATACAGAAAGGAGTAAATGTTCATGAGGTGTCACCATAGCATAGTGGTCCATCGGATAGGTTTTCAAAAAGACCGTGCATAAGCCAAAAAGGTTGAGAACCACTGATTTAACATATTCGACAGTTTGATAGTCGTGTGTTCACAATGCTTTATACGCAACAATTGGTGTAAAGTAGATCTGTACGTTTATTCACTGTCTTCTGAAAAGGAAATGTTTCACACAAAGTAAAACGAGCGATTCGTGTGAAGGAATGACTTTTCAAAGTTCACCTACTTAACGATGTTCATCAAAGAAAGTATGAGACTCTACCCACCTGTGATATTGATTGGACGCGAGATTGATAAAGATCTGACTGTGAGGAGCAAATTAAACAAATTGTATGAAACAGTGATTCCAACTGGAACCCGAGTTCTGTTGAGTATTTTCGGCCTTCATCGAAATGAATTGGTTTGGAAAGAACCGGAGGTGAGTATACGGTTCACTCTCTTACGTGCGTTGTGTCTAAATAGATGCTTAGTGCTGATTCGTAGCTCTATTCATGTAAACAAAGATTTGAAGACCATGCTACCACATGTAAAAAAGTAAAACTGAGATGCGAGAATCAAAATGTGTTTGCTCATGGCCTGCCTGAAAAAAAACACTTGGAAATCATTTTCGCAATTGGAAGTTTCTATCTCTTTGCAGACTGCTCAGCACATTTTACCTGTGCTCTTTGTTTAACCATTTCGTTTCCAGATTTTTAATCCTCAACGATTCACTAAGGAAAACATTTCCAAGCGTTCTCCTCACGCTTATTTGCCTTTCTCGGCAGGTTCCAGGTAAGGTTTCTGCTTTTTGCTGAATTTGCAACGTTCCAAAAGCAATGTTTGTGGTGAAGTCTTCATCTTCTTCTTTTAATGATGATATGTGTGTGTTGCTACATAGTATTTTTCCAAAAATCCACGCAATCGTGGGCAACGACGGTACATGCGCAGAAGTCCGCTGCGTCACATTTCCGTAGAAACAAGGGGCATTTTTTAAGGAGTAGGCAATTGTATTTGGGGCAGTGTCACACCTGCAAACGGCAATCCCATTCAGTAAGTCCTGTTTCAGGAGCATAGATTTCGTAATGGTTCTTTTATTAATAGTTGGAGGTGTATGGATTTTTGTTGGCCTGCTTGTTCAATGTCATTTTGCAAACCTAATGTACAAACAATTCAAGACTGTTTTCATTTTAATACATAAACTACGCTTCAAACTACGTACATAACGAAGAGATAACTTTGCCTTTTCATCTAAGTGGGTTTGTATTATTTTGTGTTGTTAACTTAAGAGCGCATCCTGTTTTCGATATTCTCGACAATGTTATTTGAAAGACCTATGCATAGTATACAACTTCAGAAACTGCATTGGGCAAAATTTTGCTGTGAACGAGATGAAGACCGTCCTGGCTCATACACTTCGAAGATTTCGCCTGTATTTGGATGATGAAACTCCTGTTCCTGAAATGGAAATCAGAATCATTCTGAAAAGTAAAAATGGTCTGCATGTGAAACTAAGAAGATTATAAAGAAGACGAAAGAGCATTACCATGCTTTCACATGATATTTCAAATCTTGTGATTGCGAAGAACTTAAAATATTTTTGTTCTTTTTTCACTAATTGATCGACACCACATGGCCTTTTCAAAATTATTGCAAATTTGCAACATTGGTAAATCCATAAAATTGTACTAAAAATTCTTTGATTTTGCATGATCAACGTAGGAGGAGGCAACCCATTATTTGTTGCTGAAACACGCTTCCGACATTGTAGTTTGCTTTAAGGTGTTGTAAATTGAAAGTAAACGTTCGTTTCGTTTCGCTTCTGAAAGTGATCACCACTTCATAAACCATCAATTTACACTATTGGAAAGCGATTTTTGTTGATGCTTAGCATTTTGTCTTTGAGCGAATTTGAAGGTTGCTTGCCCAGTGTTCATTTATTCAAAAAATAATTTCAGGCGAAAGTTATTTGTTTTGTGTAATGTTTTTACAGTGCTTCTGCATTTCAAAACCAAAAACAACTGAAAATATGACAAATATACTACCACTTTCACCTTACATTTCTACTTAATTTATTTTGCAACTGAAAAGTTTTTCTTGTCATTGGATGTGTTCGAAGTTGTTGTGTCTGAAAATTAAAGACATTCATCAGACAGTGGTTCTGCAATGGGTGCCACGTAGCTCACAAGGGAGGAATTTTTAATACATGGGAGGACATTTCTTCCAGGGCGGAATTGAGGAGCTGTGGATGAAAATAAAATTAAGTTCTGATTACTTGTTAATTCAACAGCAAAACTGCACAACGAGATGTCTGCTAAAATCCTGCACAGGTGAAGATTTTTGTCCGCTCCTGCCCCGCACGCGCAAATGAACCCGCCCCGCATCCGCAGGAATTTGAGAAATCCTGCCCGCTCCTGCCCCGAACCCGTATGCTTCTAATCCGCACCCACCCCGCAATGTTTCCGTCCTAAACCTGCACATGTCCCGGAAAATCACTGAAAAATCATGCAACATGTTTCGTCGCTAGTGGCAATTTGTTCAGCGGTTTATTTCAAAGCCAACGGAAAGTCTTGAAAAACACTGTAAGGTGAAAAAGTGAAACCTAGTCAAACATCAGCGCTTCTTTCTCGGAGCACTATTAAAGAAAGTATGTCGTTTACTGAGGAATTCTTATAAATTTTTTCTTCTGCTATTCACGACATGATTATCGTCGTGATGATGATAGCAGTATGTCAGGTATACAAGTGAAATCCATAGAGATATTGCTATTAGCGAACCTTTGTTAAAGAACGTCAACAAATCAAAAATACAAGCTCGCCGCATTTTCCCAGAATATATCTTTAAATTATGGCGTTCGACACAGAATACGAATTTTTGTCACTAATTGTTGTCGCGAAACTATGATATCGCATTACGAAAAGACCTTTCTTCATCCGATTGCGTCTGAGGTCAACCAAAATACAAAAGTAAGTCTGAATCAAAACCAAAAGCACTTTAGCTACAGTTTTTTTTTTTTATTCTATATTGAGTTTACGTTCAGAATATTGACATTTCAGAGGAGAGTGGGACTTATTTTTCAAAAAGCTGTGGGCGAATTCTTTTTGTTTCAAAATCTTTAAGCTCTATTCTGATTAATAAACTAATAAAAAGTATTTGACAAAACCAGGGATGTGGAAGCGGCTATTTCGTCAACTGCTTCCGCTTCCACACCTATCGCTTCCGCTTCCGCTTCCAACAGAACCTGGACTCTAACAGAGCCTGGGCTCTATCTCATCTATGAACTTGCTGACAAGCATG
>JGI24159J19872_10001784_pt1 | contig 24473 bp, 18 predicted proteins | sample Ectturendosymbi4_FD_19872 | JGI IMG/M metagenome (IMG submission 19872)
CGACTCGAACGTAATAATTACGGAATAAAATAATCATTTTCGTTACATTTCTCACAGGTGAATAAAATAATTGTTTTCACAGGTGATGTCAGATTCTCCCTATTTGGTTAAGTTTTTGAGCTATTTAATATTTTTAATTTATGCAGTTGTAGCGATTTAAGCATACTGTTGCATAAGAGGTTGCACATTTCGTGATTTGTTTAACTGGCTTACATGTTATTTAAGCACTAGTGACTTCTTGTAATAACCGTGATGTGTAAACTAGCTTGTAAAGAGCAGTGTGCAGCATAGAAAACATACAGAGGTTAAACAAACACAATATGTCAGTTAGTGTATACTGTATACTTGCAACTGTGACTTACAAGACACAGATGAGAAACTACACAGATATTATGGCGTTGCAATGCAAAGATTGTGGTGAAAAAACAACGTTAAAATGCAAAGAATAGCCCAAACATGATAGCATACTCGTTTTTCATGACAGAAAAGATTGCACGGTTGCTAATCCAGAAATTGTCTTTTTTGTGTTTTTCGGGAGTAGCTACTGCCAGCAACCTCTTTCTAAGCACCAGCAATAGTCTGCCAACATGTTGGTATTCCAGCATCCCTGGCATCTTTTATATTGTTTTGATATCTTGGTGGAAGGACTCTCCTTGCTCTTCAATCATTGCTTCTAAGTTTTCAGGAAAATAGTTTACATGACTATGAAAAAAATGAACCTTCACACTCATTTTGCATTCTAATTTTTCGTAGGAATTTGACAGTTGTTTTGAAAGGTCGTAATAGTTAGGAGCTTTAAAATATCCAAGGAAGTTTTCGACAACTGTTAGTGACCGCCAAGCATTTTTGCGAGGGTTATCAAGGTAAATGGAAAATATTTGTCCTGCATTCAAACGTCATATCTGAGAACCATAAAAAATTCCAGCCCTCGACTTTTCAGTGCTCAGCACAGGAAACTTTTCACACAAATATGCAAAGTAGTCAGTTTTACCTATTCAAATCTTTTGCAAACTGTTTTCACACTTTGATATGCAAAGGAGGAAGTAACACCTCGATAGGATTAATCAAAGGAAAGTGTATAATATTTTTTTGCCAATCTCAAGTCTTTCTCTATTTGGTCAACTTTCCCTAGTCCAATGCTCTTGGCAAGCCCTGCTGTCCCACAGGCACAAACACGGAAAGTTTGTGCATCCACTTTGTTGCCTAAAAATATGCACAAATTTTTCTAATTTACTGCAAATCATCCCTCATGCATCATGCTCATTAACTATGGTACCAGGCACAGATTATTCTGACAGGATTTTATTGTAGTTACCGCTTATAACAGGCTACCAACTAACTCACTCCCTGTGGGCCTACGCGGTTCAACAACAGCTGACAACGCATTTCAGCATTGAAAAGCACAACTACTGATTACAAAATCTGTTTTCAAGTTAAAAATGGTGGGAGATAACTTTTAAAGCTTTTGGTGAGGTTTTTCAATATTTTGCGAAAAGCTGCAAAACGTATGCCCTCTAGCGGCTGATCCTGACCAGATGGACAAAAACGGATGCGATTTTTGGACTCAGCGTCCCCCAAAACCCCCAAATCCGTTACAAACTTCAAGTCCCCAAAAATCCTGTATATACCGGTGTAATTAATTAATCAAGCATTAACAATCAGTAAGGTAAAATTCGGCGCAAACATGTTTTTGCAAATATCTTCAAAATCGAAAGCCGAATTCGGTTTTAGCGACCAAAAAAACATCTAAAAACACCAAAAAAATCAGAAACAAAACTTTGTTGTCTAGTGAATCAATGTTTTATGTCAAAGAATTTCAAAGCGTGTGTTCAGACCTTTTGTTTGTTTTCAAAAATTGATATAATTTAATTCAGAGGCAGCAGGTGGCAGTGAGCCATAAAACGAACCTCAGTTTTAATTTGCAATTTTCACAGTTGTTGTCGACGCAGGAAGAAAAAACTCAGGGAATTTACATAAAGGCAAGATGGGTTCTGGCAATGATGGGATTTTTGGCCACGTTTAATGTGCATTCTCTAAGGAACAACTTCAGTGTCGCCATCATTGCAATGGTGAACATATCCGAAACAGTCGTGACTGAAAGCCATCAGTCGAATATTTGTCCAGACAAAACCCAAAAATCATCAACAGCAATTTCTGTAAGCAAATGTTTTTATTGCTTCAGCGAAGGAAGGTTGTTATTTGTGAAAATTTCTTGTTTTGAAGTTCTCGCTGATCTTCTACGCCTTTGTGTGGAACGATATACCATCACTTGCGTCGCAGCATTTCGAAATGAGAACTGCTGTTTGGTAGATTCCTTGGGAACTCGATAAAGTAAATGAAATGCATTCGAATTGTTTTGCGAACCATTTTACAATAATTATTTAAGAAAAGGTCTCGACGATTAGACGTTTAAAAATGAGGATTCCGTGATTCTGAATAAATACGTTTATAAGGGGGAATCATTTTTCAGCTATAAGAATTTATCGAAACCAATTTTATTAGTTTCAAAGTCTGCATACTCTCGTTTGGCGATGGGCGGTTTCCTTGAAAGTACTTAGGTCGTTTTGAAACTCCTACTTCTGTGGACATTTTACAATGATTCCTACATAAATGTTTAGTAAACTCTTACATATATAATTAGTAATGCTTCCGACTTGGCTTATTTTGTTTAGCAAGACAAAAGTAGTTCAAACAAAGTTTCTCAGGAAGCTGGGAGAAATTTAAAAACTGTGCACATAGACCAAGGGTGGCCAAACCTGCTCTATGTATGAGCCGCATATCGTAAAACCCAAGTTAGAAAGAGCCGCAACATAAAAATCTGAAAACACGAATTTATTTGCATTCTACTCTTCTGTGAATCATAATTCTTTTTGAAACGACTTGCAAAAGTGATACTGTTCGGCAAGCTAGCTACCACAACACCGCTTTGCAATATTTCTATACTTTACAATAGAAATAAAAATAAAGAACAACTTCGCAAAGGTCAAAGAGCCACATGCAAATGTTCGAAGAGCCGCATGCGGCTCGCGAGCCACAGTTTGTCCACCGCTGACATAGACCCTCCTTGCAACAGCTCCGTGAAGACAAATTTAGGAACTGCGCAAAATGTGATAGTTGAACAAGATCATGGGCTTGCCAATTTTCAGCAAGTGCAGTATTTTAAGCTGATCGCGAAGATCAACGAAACATTGGTTGTTTTGCTGCAGCATATACTCAGAAATCTGCAGTTGCCTGGTCGGTGTAAAGAATCAGGATTATTTGCTTGATTCTCTCGTCATGTGATAAAGCAACGTAATGCGCATAAACTTCAACTTACGAAATCAAAGTACTGTGACCAAGAGATTATTTCTGTAGTGATGACACAATCCTCTGCAGATATTCAGAGTTACTTTTGTGGCCAAAGGCAAAGTCGTGGGTCTTCATGCGTTTACAATTTAATTACAATTTGAGCTGAAGCTTTTTAACCTTAAATCAAACTGCCATGCTTAAAACGCAAGGTTGGGCATAATGTTATGCTACAAATTAACATTTTGCAACTACTGTATCGGTGAAAAGTTAAATTATATGTCAGTTTTTCTGAAACACACGAGGAGTTCATATAATAGATTTTAGCCCAAATGAATTGTAGCAACAGCGTGCATTCATACTGTTTCACAAGACTCCGTGTAATGCCCCAGGTGTTGGAAGTCGACAAAGTTTGCCGATCAATCTGCGCTTAGCGCGTCGCAAAATTATCTGTCGCACAAGCTACTTCACGATCCAGCACTTCAGAGTTCGCTATTACTGGACGCACGCATCCATATCAGAGACGATCACGGAGCAGGATTCGGGAGTGGATTCCAACCGGAGTTTTCGTTTGACACGGGAGCAGGAGGCGGAGTCAAGATTTATGTTCTATCAGGACCAGGACCAGGAGCCTGATCCGTAGTCAACGTTAAGATCTGTCCAGGAGCCAATTAAAACTTAAAAAATGACTTTTGCGATAACTCGCGAACTGCTGAAGTTACGTGCACATGTAAAGTATTGTAAGAAAGTTTTTTTTACCGCGCGTCTTTGAAGTGTTGGCGATGAATTTGTGAGGTTATTTGTGACCTCAAACAGGGGAAAAACCAAGAAAGCGGAGTAGCCATGAAAAAGCAATGGGTTCAAAAACGTGTAGAAAAAATACAAATACGTTAGAAATGTTCATTCTACATGAAAAATGTCGGCCAAGGCGCATAGACTGTAAAAAAATTTACAAAAATTTTTTGGGGGTACAGAGAGGAATTTGTTGATTTTTTAGGGGTGTTTTTGTCATTTTTTGATTGAAAAACTTCATATCTCCGATTCCAAACGTAACAAAACTCTGAACGTTTCCGAACATGTTCACATCCACGTTCTACAACATCCTACCAAACTTCAACCAGAAATAATGAATACAGAAACGGTTGAGACAATTTAAAATCTAAAAAATGTTAAAAATGTGACGAAAATTTGACAAAAAGTAAACTACAATTTTTCAAAAACTTGCGAGTTTTTTTGGTTTTGGTTGTATTTTTCACGTTTTTTCCATTGGTGCACTCCAAAATTCGGTATCGGGGCAACGGTTCTGCCGTAAAACCCAAAAAATCGCTTTTTTTCAAATTTCCAGAGATCCATTTTTTCGCCCCAATTTTTCCCCCAAAACAATGTGAATCGACGTTTTTGGTATTGGTGCTCAACTAAAGTCCTTGAAAGCAGTCGAAGCCAAAAAACAGCTTCGATTAAGCAAAAACGTAGGCGTGAAAATATTTTCTTCAAAATAATCAAAAACTTGCCCAAAACGGGCAAAAAAGTCAATGTTGTCAAAAATTTCAAATGCAAACATACCTTTTTGTTGGATGCATCTGAAAGGTCGTGCTAAAACCTAAAACCTTTCTTGCATGTTTTACTTGTTCACATACCTTCAGGGGTCATGGGTTATCGTAGAAAAAACGTCGAGAAAGATATATCGGCTTCTGCGGTCGCTTAAGGGCAGTTAATCGATTAAACGTACCTCAATGCACCTCAGTCCTGATATCGGCAAGCAATGGTTACATGTGAAATGCCGAAGCGCTAAAGCAACGGAAGTCATAGCAAGCAAAGGGATGACTAAAAAGAGAAAGTCAGAAGAAACAGTAAACACGAATTTGTGTTTGCAAAGATTCGACTGCGTCACCTTTGTGGCGATTAATTTTTATTTGAACACACGTATGTGCAAGTCCGAATCATCACAAAGTAATACAAGCACAAATCACATGGTTGCTTCGTCAAACGTTTGCTGCAAAACTAAATTTTTTTTTAATTGTTGTCAACTATCTGCGAAGTTATAAAACGTACTAGGTTTCATTTTTTCATTGAGCATATTGGTAAAGCAAAGTAAAGTCATACACCTACACATAACTGTGAAACACTGTAGGATAAAGGCTGGGATGAATGACTAACCGTCAGTCCTTTAGAAGTTTGTCAAACAAGCTCAAATAACCATTCACACCCATTACTCAAGTTACTGTTGCGCAAAGACATGCCATTTTATGCAATTAATTTGAAACGCGTCCCTTGAAAAATTGTGCATACTGTATTTTGCTGTTATGTTTGAAAAGTGCGTTTATATCTGGTCTTGCATGACTTGTGTGCAAAAAACTCCGAAACTTTTTTTGCGGCATTGTTTCATCAACTAGTAGCAATTTGTTACAGAACGGCCTTTTCCAGTGGAGCCCGTCGCAACAAGGATTAATATTGGGCTGCTATTTTTATTGTTATGCTATTACTAACGTTCCAGGAGGATGGATGGCAAAGCGATATGGATTCAAAAAGTTCCTTGGGATTACAATGTTGCTATCTTCGATTATCAGTCTTTGTATCCCGGTCACTGCCTATAACAGTTTTGAATGTTTGGTAGTTTTGAGAGTTGTTCTAGGTCTTCTTCAGGTAATTTGAGTAAGCCTACGTGAAATTTTCGTGTTATCTGAGAATATTTCAGCATATCACAAACACCTCAAACTTCTGAATTAAGCATTTGTTTGATTTTTGTTTTTCATTGCATCAATCGCATTTCACAATTTGCAAACATGTACAGTACATACGAAATACGTTGATGATAAAATGTACACGATTGAGAGAATGATATGCCATAGTAATTGTAATCACGCAATTATTAAACATATTTCAAAAGCACGTGGTGGTTCAACGTGAACGTTTGCTTTATGTGCATTTAACCGTAAATCAGCAAATACAATGTGTTATTTTATTCGTCGGCAGAAGGAACAGCAAAAAGTGCAGTGGCATGCTGCATAATCTAATTGTCATTGTCCTTAGAATTTGCTTTCTGACGCTTTTTTCAGGGAGGTACTGCACCTGCCATCGTGCAGGCAATGTCAGCTTGGGCGCCACCACCGGAACGAAGCTTTCTTATTTCTATATGTCTTTCTGGGTCAAGTTTTGGAAATTGCATTGTTTTTCCCCTAGCAGGTTTTGTAGCTGAGAAACTAGGATGGGAATCTTGCTTTTACGTCACCGGTACGTAGTCCATAAATAAAATGGTAAACACTAGTAAAACTAAAAACAGTATGTTTGCAAACTTAAATGTGTAGGTAAAGCGAGTAATTAAGACATGGAACACGCTTGATCTTTCAAACACGTTCTGTTCATTAAATATGAGAAAGCATATCTAATAACAAAGTTTTCGCGGACATTGTTTTTGCATTTTGTCATAATGGAATCAGTTTTTTTTTCGGAAAATGTTAGGTACCAGGTGTGGACCTGTAGTGACCCGATTTCTCTGATTCTAGGAACCAGATTTTCTCCGATTCTCGGGACCCGATGATAATTTTCTGATTCTAGGGTCCCGATTGTCAATTCTAGTGACCCGAATCGGGTCCCTAAAACACCTTAAAAAAATCTGATGAAATAGAGTCATATTTTTGCCAAACAGAACTCTGCTTTGTTCTGGGAAGAATACGTAAATTTGCTACTTTTGTTACAGGAATCAGCTTCCTTGAAATGGCTGACACAATTTAAGCGAGTTTGGGAGTTAGTCTTAAACCAATATGTGCATTTTTNGAGCTTATAAGACATTAATTAAACCATTAATTCAGCTTCCGGAAAGATAAGTCCGATGAAATTATTAATTTCCGATTTTTCCGATTTTTTTAAAGTNCGATTAATTTTCATGCCATTTTCGTGTAGGATCGAGTTTTAATTTTACAGTAGTTCACTTTACAAAGATTTCGAAAATTACTAACTATTTATTTCAGATAAATAAATCTTGATGTTCGTTCCGTTTGAAACACGCCTATTGTACAGACGACTCCTAGCTTTCTCTGTCGTGGTAGTCTTCTGCCATATCAGAAAAGAGCAATTTTTACTAACTGAAAATTCATTTAAGCTGCAGATTATTACTGAACTGCCTGAAGCACCGTTGAATAGAATTTCATGATCTTTTGCGGATGTCGTTTTGGCATAAATCTTATTGATTTTTAAACAATTTAGCCAGAAAAACCAAAGGTATTTGAAAACATGTATCAATTCGTTTAATCAAGCTTCGAGTTAGTAAACACAAGCGTTCTGAAATAGTTCACGCACAGGCGGAATGGCTGCTTTTTGGTCAATAATTTGGTTGATGATAATACACGATTCTCCGAAAACACATCCTCGAATCTCGAGACAGGAGAGAGAATATCTGGTTAAATGCCTTCAACTACATGAGCACGAAAGTGAGGTAAGAATGGTTTCATGAATTTCCATTTCATTACATCTGTAAATAATCGTTTTTAATTAAATGACAATAATTAAGACCCGATTCCTTTTGTTAAGTACTATTCTNAAGACATGTCTTGATGAAGTTTATCCTAACATATTTATTGCACTTCGGATTATGCTAAGCTGCCCCGATACTGTTGCCAGCGCTGAAAGGCGTTTCAGCAAACTGAAGCTGATCAAAACTTTCAAAAGGTATTATACGGCAGATAGCAGACTATCCTCATTAGCCGTGTTGTCAATCGAAGCTTCATGTGTGCGCTTTCTAGATTTCGATGATGTCATAAAGGCTTTTTGATGCCGAACGACTCGCTCCAAGCCGTTTTGATACTACAATAATGTGACATTGTTTATTATATTTTCATGGTTATTGCCATGTAATATTTTTCATGTGTGCTACTGTGCCCCTATACAGTGATTCTTTTGTTTTTCTGTATGACCACGGTCCGCTAGTTGAGTAACCCTGCGAGCGATAGATCAATTACAGCGACAACTAAATCATGACGAATAATAATGCTAATGCTACAACGCTTTAGAAATCGTTTTTTAGAAATCACCATCAGGGGGGCAAGGATTTCAGGAGGGGTCTAGTCTCGCCCAGAGCTGGACTGCTACGACACTGCCCATACCTATATGTAATTAATATCAACTTTACGATACCGAATACGGTATCAATCAAAATTATTGACGCTGGGAAATCAGGCAAACAGATGTATTTTTGCTTCTACGATCCAATGAAAATTCTTTGTTCATTCACGATAACAAATACAGTACACATAAATCGATTTTCGCATCTGGAGGCCATTGAGCACACTGAAGTATTTCATGAGGTGGTGGCCATGGTGGTTGCTATACGGCGGCATGTTATTTTCGCTGCATATTTTGCTCAAGTTCTTGCGTTTTGAAACTTTTGGTTGTTGTAGTAAATTTGTTCAGGAGAGTTAAAAGCATGCGTGGAAGGAACGCGTTTGATTTTCAGTGATATTTTTTAACTAATCAAGGTGATGGTTAGTCGACCACTTAGCATCCGCATCAGGAACAGGTTTTCTTGGTACTCTACTGTATAAGAATCAACTAAGGGATCCGATATGCAGCTTGACGCCAGAAAAACAAATGTTTTTGAAAATACAATGTCAGCAAGTGTTTGCAAGCAAACGAGCGCAGGAACTAGTTTTCTAATTTTGATCAAGGCATATGTTGCTACTTAGATGACGTGATAAAACTACTTTCAAACAATTCAAAATCACGCCTTACATCCACCTACTAATAAATGTCTTTCTTTTGCTGTTAATTACGCACACAGTCTCGACACTTCAACTTTACGTTAAGTCAGGGGTCGGCAATTAGCGGCCGGCTGGCCACATGTGGCCCGCTACAGTGTTTTCTGTGGCCCGCGGAAACATTCAGGAAAAATCTTCAAATCTGAAATTTCCTCCAATTTATCACAGCAAATGTTAGTGCTGAGAATTTATCACAACAAATATTAGTGCTGAGGCTAACTTGAACCGAGACTTGCTTTTATTTCCATCGACTTGCTTGTATTTGCACTAGAAGGTACACCCTCCGCTGAACGCAGCCTTCTCAAGGTGGCCCCCGAGCCAAATTAATTGCTCACCCCTGCATTAAGCTATTGATCGATCATATTTCTTCTTTGCCTGATTTCGAAAAGTAGAACACCTTGGCTCGCCATATTGACCTCTTTGCCCGTGTTGGGAATTCTGGTCAGCCATTTCACAAGCAATTGGGGAATTTACACTTTGTCTTCTCTGCTGCCGACGTATTTGGCAACAATCCTCAAATTTGACATATCAATGGTAAGTAAATACTATGGTTTGCGAAATTAAAACAAAGGAAGCCCTTATTACGTAGCTAGAAATGTTTAGACAATTTTTGTGGTGTTCTTGACTTCCAAAAATTCTCGTTCTCAATGTCGATTTTCTGCCTGCCTTTTCGATTAGGCAACAGTGGTGTAAGAGCAGGGGGTGGGAGCACACCCCTAATTTTAATTTGTCGCAAATTTGGACAATCTCAAACAAATTGGGCAAAAATGTTTCGACCCTGTTTAACAATACTAAAAATTATATTTCTTTGTCATTGAGAGCACAAATAAAAATTTATTATGTCATACAAAACATATTAAATATATGTAAAATCAACAAAGTGTTTCTGGTAACTTGTGCTTTAGTATGTGAGAGTTGATGAGTAACTGACTCACATTTCAGAGCATGCTGCAGGGCACCTACTTCATATTAGCAGAGTCCAGGGTGTTTTCAAAATTTGACTTTGGTGACCGTTAAGATATTTTGAGAGACCGCAAATACTGTATTTCATCTGACTAACGAGGTAGTCATAAAGCGAGGATTTAGTGTATTTTGGTAGTGGTTATGCGGTGAGGTTCTACTGTATTTTGAGAGACCCTCGGAAAATTTGAGACCCCAAAACACCTTAAAATCACACTGGTAGAGTCCATGTCAGGCAAGTACAGAAAAGGTGTGTTTTTAATTTTAAGTACGGTGTTTGGATGAACACATTTCGCCGTACAGTATATTTCATATATGTCCCCAGCTAGGTGTGTAGCTTCTTGTAACAGCTGGAATTTGAATGGAACGCCAAACCTCAGACCTGTGAGGCAGACGCTCAGGGTTCTGGACCCGTTGGCTTCTGACAATGTTCTTCCACAACCTAACGAACTTTTTCAGTTAGGCTATTAAGAACCCAATTCTAAGTACCAAATTATTTATTTCAAGTCTATGGCAACATGCTAAGAGGAAAACAGAATGTACCAACAGCCACAGAAAATTTGTAGCGAGAACGTTTGTCACATAAATATTTTTCTGGGAACTTTGGGCAAAATACAGTATCCTTTGCACCCTCCAAAAATTGACTTTTCCTACACCTATGTTAGACAAAGTTCGATTTTCGACACATCAGACTGCTGGATCACGACAAAGAAGTCCTTAGCCTTCATGGTATATGAAGGTGCGAGTTACTTTGAGTATCCGAGATTCCATGTAAATAGAAATGTATGATGATGTTTAACAAAAAACTGAACTTTATACCAACTGCAAAGCAAACTATTCAGCAATAGCGAGTTATCGATCAAAGTTATTACCGGTTTTCCAATACATTTTATCACTGTAGTGCAAACACAAATCCTTATTTTCAAGGAGAGGTAATTTCAAGATAGATATGAAGGTGATTTTTAAACTTTAAAGGAAAAAGCAAACCATTAAAAAACTGTTCGAAGTATTTATCTGAAATACAAAATACTAACTTTAAGTGTTTATATGGTTGAATGTGGCGGTATGCCACATGACGTAACCAATAAAAGCGTAACTAAGTACGAGCTTCTACGAAAAGAAATTTTGTAAAATGATCAATGGTTATCAATGGTTTAATCAAAACTTCTTCAGGTAAATCAATGTGCGGATAATTTTTATGACATGCTGCGCAGTAAGCATAAAGAATTCACCTGAATAACAGAGGCACAATATAGATTGTCCCATCAAACTAACATAACTGTCTTCAGGCACAGTCTTCAGCCACGAATAAATTCATGCTACCATTTGTTTTGCTCTGCTATGAAGCAAAACACCTAAATAAACGTTCGTTTGACAGAGTGGAGCTTTGTCTTCCCTTCCCTACCTTCTGCAGTGGTTGTTTTCAACAGTTGGAGGCTATCTCACGGATTGGATTCGGCAGAAGAAGTAGGCTTCAACTGTGGTCATGCGTAAAGTCAACAGCGGTCTAGGATTATGCGTTCCTGGTGCCTTTGTTGTAATGGCAGGATATATTGGATGTAATACTACTGCAGCGGTTGCTTTTTTCACTATATCTGCAGCATTCAACGGTCTGACAGGTAGCAAACCTTATTCAGTTTGACAACACGTGCAGTGTAAATGAACTAAATGTGCGTGTGGAGTGGCTGTTGCTTCGGGATCCAAAATAAACTTTTACGTACTTCTTCGCTTAAGCATATATCTCAGAAAAACCGGTACGGTTAGGGAGTGTGTGTTAGCATGCTTTGAAACATTCCTTAGCAATTTTGTATTTTATGAATTTATTTCTGCTGCAGTTTTTCGAAGCGTCATTCGGCGCTTCCCGCAGTGATTCGGCACCCTGGGAATTGTGCCCCTCTTGCCCCCCTCTCGTTACGCCCCTGTGTACTATATTCGCTTAAGCATGTATTCTCAGAAAAACCGGTAGCCTTTGGTCAGGGAGTGTGTGTAGCATGCTTTATAATTCGGATCAGCATCTTTTCATTTCATTAATTTATTTCTATACGGCAGTTCCCGGATTTCAAGCTAACGCAGCAGATATTGCGCCGAAGTACGCAGGGATTGTCTTTGGAATATCAAACACGCTTGCCAGCATACCTGGATTTTTAAGTCCTCAAGTGGCAGGAATATTTCTTAAAGATGGGGTAAGTTCTACACGACCGCTCTCACTTTTCGATCCAAATATCTTCAAGCACACTGTTTTGTCGCAACTGAAATTAAAAATCACATTTCATGCCTCATCATATGCATTTACTTTTTTCTTATTCAATCGTAAAACCATATATTGGTAGGATAACCAAGCTTGTCCATGGGAATAGGATTTGTCCCTTTGAATGAAACAGTAGATATGAAATTTGTCGCATAACCCATCCTACCCGATTCCATTGTCATACAGCAGAAAGATTATCAGGTTAAATAGCCTACCATTGGTATATGCTTATATCAAACAAATTTTAGACCTAGTGGGTCAGTGGCATGGTGTAGTGTCGTTAGGCCCCCGGAAATGTGGTTATTGGGCCATTTTTATGTGACAAATAAAAAACGTCAACCCATTTTATTTTTACTGACTTCCTTTTAGAGCCGTAGCTCCAGTACTTGGAGCTTTTTGGATGCTTTAGCTATATGGCTTTGTACAGGTTAGATATGCACATAATCTAATTTACTTCGTAATTTGTATTATTAGTTTCTAGGAATCCCGTAGGATGGGACAGTCACAAGTAACCATGGGATAGGACAGATAAACGTGTCTCGTGGACCAGCCTAAGGATAACTGTAATAGCGCAGCTAAATACTAAATGAGAATTTGAACAACTTTATCAGCTTCAGGTAGAAGTCTAAGGAAGCTCTGTCCACTGTCCCGCACGTCAGCAAGTTCAAGTTTTTGCATTGTCTGAACAGGTACTTTCTCAATGCTCAAACCTAATTTCACTTTTACTTTTTGATATGGTTGTTAAAGGCTTAGTCGTATTTTCGTTAAGTTGCTAGTGCTAACAACCTATAAATCCGTTCTTTGATATCACTAACTAACGAGTCGAAGTGTGAGCTACATCGCACAATTTTTCAAAATTATTCTTGAAACATTGTTTGCATGCCGTATTTTGTCACAAATACAACACGCGTTACAGCCTATGTCAATGCATTTCTCACCAAAATATGACGCCACGATCCTTCAAACGACACTGCCATGATTTTTCAAAAACATTGCTATTAAATTTCACCATAATATAAGAACAAACGTGTATGTGCAATGAAAGTGCCACCCAGGACTTTCAACTTGCTTCGAAATTCCAACTGATCGATGAAAAAACAGAAATTACGCAATACACGCTTTACATGGGTTGAGAATTTACCTGATATTTCTTTATTGTTGATAAACGCAANTTGTGTACTGATGACATTTAGTAATCACGACAAAAGCAATATCGTTTACCGCCTCTAAACAACCTTTCTTTAGAAGTTTTCAAAGCACGCTTTTCACAGCCAGTTTCAACGATCTAATGACATGGCTGACCGAAAAGAGGCCAATTGAAAGTTAGCCTTCTATACTGCTGGAAACTTTTAGTTACTACTGTTCAGGAGTCGATTACCTAGTCTCTAGAAGTCAAAGACTTTCTTCTTTATCAAGAATTTTCTGTACCAGGAAGTGGGTAAAACTAAGTTACTTTCAATTTTCCGTTTATTTCTAACTGTTTGTTTGAAGTGTTCGATCAAACTCTTTGTGAAGTAACCTACATTAGCGTCTAATCGATTTTTCGCAGAACTATATCAATCACTGGCAAAAAATCTTTTGGCTTTGCGCTGCTTTTTATGTTGGAGGGTCAGTGTTTTACATTCTAGTAGGCTCTGGAGTTGAACAGCCTTGGGCGAAAGATGGCAATAAGAAGCACGTGGACAAAGGTAAGTCCAAACTAGTCGAATCATTTTTGCTGTTAACAGTATATCCATAAAATAATCAAATCAAATTGTTTTATTCGACGTTTGGACTTGTCCAGGCATAAGCCATCTTCACGAAAAACAATACTGTAATAAAATTAACCAGTGACACAGAAAAGCGAAGATGCGATTTGAAGGCCTTTATGTGTATAATCTGTGACAAAGCAGGTTTTTTTGAGGAAAACGTTAGGTACCCGGTGTGGGCCTGCAGGGACCCGATTTCTCTGATTCTAGGGACCCGATTTCTCTGATTCTAGGGACCCGATTTTCTCTGTTTCTAAGGACCCGATGATAATTTTCTCTGATTCTAGGGACCCGATTTTCAATTCTAGTAACCTGAATCGGGTCCCTGAAACACCTTAAAAAACTGATAAAGATCCTTATGTGTTAAATAACAACAACAAAATAGATGAAACCTCCACGTTGATATCCAGTTGGTGTTTCAACGCAGGTGGTTCGTGTATTCTGGTGCTGTTATTTCAAAATCAACCATCTCTGTTACGTAATGTTACACGAATGAAATGGCGAATAAAATAATATATTTTCGATGTTGATAGCTATACTGTTGACAATAAAAAATTGCAAGAAAACCGTTCATTGCTGACAAAGTCAAATCACATGTGATGTGTTGCTGAGAGACGTCTTTTGTGCATATTTTTGCAGATGACACCGTGATGATGACGGCGACTGATTGCGAAAAACAGCAATCTGAAATTGCCTTTTTGAATGGAATCAACACAGAACATCGTTAAGGAACACTTGCCTTGCTTTCTGATCATAAAGGAGAAAGTTGGGAGAAAACAACCATGATAAACAGCATCTTTTCCAAACTCGTCACAGTGCCTTGTTTGAGAATTAAAAATATGAGTGTCGTCACTAACAACAATTTTTTACTGAAGAGTCACATTTTGTCGTGGAGAACTCTAAGGAAAGGCAGGCAGGCCGAAAACTGCTGGTATGCATGGGACACACCTTCCAATAGTGACGGATCAGAGCAGTTAACAAAATCAAATGCAAATTAAACTCTAAGCCATTTGATTACTAGTTGTAAGACTAAAGCATGTTTGAAGTGTTACATTTTTACTTTAATGCCAGCGTCTTTGAATATTTTTTCTCGGAGCACAATGTGTTTTCATCTTTCTTTCCGTGGAAAAACGTTTTTCTAATCAAGCTCGAGATTTAGCAAATAAAGGATGAATGTTAAATTTTTCAAACTTTAGCATATTCAATAAGAAACTCGTTGTTACTTCAAACATTGATCATGTTGATCTCCAATATGTACCATATGAAGCCAATAAATGATTTTATTGCTTTCGCAAAGCGTAATTCTTGTTTCAAAATATTTGTAGAAAAGTGAAGTAGAGCTTTCAAGAAATTTGCTTTCTGAATGCACGTATCCACTGTTCAGTGACAATTTAATACAAGGGGAAAGCAGCTGAATCTGTCCGCGTATTTCTTGGAGAGTGATGAAAGCACAGCATGGTAGCAGCAGGAAGATTTAGCGAAAGCTCTGCTACACTTCTCGACAACACGAACAGGAAATCGCTGCTAACTGTTCTTTCAAGAAATGTACTCACGCAAGAAGAAAAATTCGAAACGTACAGCTCATTTGGGTCGGCCAGCAATACACAGCTGTTCAGGCCACATGCGATCTAACAGTGCTTTGTGTGATTCATTCAATTCAAAGCGACCACTTCAAATCAGCCGTCTGGCAATTGGTGTTTGCTTATTCTTTCAGTTTGAGTGATAACAACGTAGTGGTTGAGTCGTGCGTGTTAAACCAGTGGTGTCCAGCCTTTTCGTAACCGCGAACCGGTCAACGCTTGACCACTTTACTGCGGCCCGGTAGTACTCCATGAGGGTTCCGGTAGTACTCCATGAGGGTTGTTATTTTTAAATCGCTGGAATGAAGTTACCAGTTTGAAACCCGAATCAATTAGACAGTACTGTAAATGCGAACTAATCCATAATTTACTCTCAATGATTCAGTTTTAGAGAACCAAGCTTCCTAAGATCTCTGCGCGCACTACAAACGAACACGATCACTCCACCTAGAGAAGGCATGGGCCGCTAAAATGGCGGTTAACGGCAGGTTTTCATGGGCCAATTAAGAAGTTCACAGCGCCTGTCTCACTGGGTTCAGGTCAGACGATAGTCTGTTGGCATACAACAGATGTCTCAACTGACATACTTTTCCTTCTGCAATCGATATTGCACAAAAGAGAAACAACCATTGCAAAAAATGTATCATCACTCCAAGGAAATTAGCCTTAGATAGGCAGAGCCGGTTTATGCCGATTTGACCAATTTCTTCTAAACTCGCTTTACTACCACCATCAAAGTATACCAAAACCTTGCTTAACAATCCTCTCGGTATTCAGATAAAACAGTCGCGGTCTCTCACAATGTCTTTGCAGTCAGCAAGATCGAACCTCACGGCAATTTGTAAGCGTGGAGTCAGTTGCCAACGAAAATGCAAGTGAACTGCGCGGTTTTTAACACCCTTATCAAATTCTGTAGTCAGAATGGTCATTCTTCAGTAGTATGTAGCCAAGTTTTTTACTAGCACCTCGTTGAGGCAGGGAGGGCTAAGTTTTGAAGCTGTTTCCTGCTGAATTTATTAAAGCGTTTCGTATTTGGCAGGTCATGTTTCAATAGGTGCTGCAAACTACGATTCGATAGTTGTTGATATTTCAGTACTGTCGTTGCTACTACTTGTCTTCTGAAGGTAACGTTTGGCTCGCAACTGCAAATGTGTGTTGCTTAGTCTTTTTTATAGCCTTGTTCATTTTCCCTCTCGTAAATATTTGATGAGGCAACCTGAGCTTGGCGAAAACATTCGAAATAAACCTAGTTTTAATTATGAATGACTATTCCAGGTGTACAAAAAATAACGGTTCCTTCAAAAAGTAACAAAAAATACAGTTGAGCCATTTGCAAAGTAGCAGAAGTGACAATTTGGTTCAAGTGAAGTAAGCCTCATTATTTTCTTGTGGTGAAAATTTGATGTTCTTGTGGCATCAATCTCACAGATTGGTGTCGTAATTTCTGAGATACATCCTAACAAACCGAAAGTTGCAAAAAGTCTGTTATTGGGAGATCTACAATCACTTCATACATTTCTTTGGTGTTAATAGAGAAAATAATTTTCAACCTTCTCCGGGATATTCAAAACTTGCTCTAATAATGTTTGTTCTCGTTTAATCGGTGCTCTATTAAGTGGTTTTCAGTTTTCACTGTTGCCATTTTCCACGTGTAAAGTATATAGTGATAGGCAGGTGTTTTGATTTTGGATTTAAAAGTCGAATTTGGGCTATTTATTTCAGAATATTTTGTCTGTAACTAAGCTAGATATTACGAGTCAAAGACCAGGCGACATAGGCCGAAAATATTAAGTGGAAGCCAAAAGAGACCTAAAGCTAAGGCAAAAACAGACCGAAGCAGAAAAAATAAAGGTGGGTTAGACAGGCATTTTAACCACTGAGAGTACACCCAAAATGCCACACCGCATTGAAAATGGCGACAACGTGGGCGACTGCAGTCTGGTCATGCTACGCCAGATAATCAAAGTGAAAGTTTATATATGGGAAGTGATATACGAGCGGCTTGGAAAGTGCTAATCTGACAAAGAAGGAACCTCGTCGGTAAATGCATCTGATGAGGCATGCGAGCAAGAAAATTCAAAATTTGGTGAAAAAATGATTCTACTACATAACCAGGTCTCATGAGTCGGAATGTTAGTGGCTAACCTGGACTATTTAGCCCAAATAGGACCACCTGCAATCATACTAGTTTTCGCCAGAAACGAGAGTGATGGGACACGGTTTTTGAAATTTCGCTGCAAAAGAATAACGCCAAATGGTGAAGTAGTAGGTCATCCATGGCTAATATTCCTGGACTGGAAACATGGGATCTTTTGCTACTGGTGCAAACTTTTAAGCTCTGGATATGCACTAGGACAGCATTCAATATTTCTCCCCTCTGCAGGTGTTACACTCGCACCTCCCTTCTGGTCAGGGAAGCAGAACAGTCGCCAGAAAGTTGTCAATAAGGGTGCTTTACTTTTGTGCGGGGGGGCTTTACGTTCGTGCAGGGGGGGCTTGACATTCAAATTTGACAAAAATTCCACAAACTTATAGTGCTTCGTATTTCAATTTGGGGGGGCTTGGAGCTTTGTTTGGGGGGTTGAGCTCACCTAAACCCCCCGGTGGTAACGGGACTGCAGGGAGGTGCCTGGCCAGAGAGGAGGTATTAATAAGCGTTGTAATTCCTTGATTTATTGGGGTTTACGGTGCTGTCCACTGACATCTCTGCGGAAGAGGACTTGGCGTCATCCTTTCGGACCTTGTCTTTTTCACATCACCGATTTATATCATTGTGCCTTGATGCAAGCCTCAAAAATTTCTGCACACCACTGAGTGGAGCCCCGCAAAAGTGTTTCCAATCGGACCCGTCACTTGCTAACGCCGGCCCTGATTGTAGGCTACACAATAAGCTCCAGTTGAGTGTTTCGCAGATTTGAAATTGATGGCAAATTTTCTTACTCCTTTACTTGCTTTTTGTACGTCGACTTCATAAAAATCAAATACAAATTCATATTCAGTCTAACCAAGCATGTGGAACAAGAGGTATTTTGCTCAAAGCAAATAAGCTCCGTGGCCTAAAAGGCTTGTCAGAGTGGAGTCCATCAGAAGGAATGATGCAACGCTTCATATTTTCCAACAGTTATGTGAATCATACAATTTCAGTGGACGTCATTTGAAATTCCATGCGTTGTCGTGTAATCAATGACTGGGACGTCTTGCCTCAGCAACAGTTCTGTAACTCCGTTTATGTTGGTCACTGAATGATTTTCTTGAACTTTGGACTGGCATGAAGGCCGTGCGTCTGTTTGCGCTGCGTAAACGTGTTGCTATCAATGCCAGTTGCTCACAGGCAGTAGTGCCAAAATTAAGTACGTTCCTAACTTATACTTCAAGAGATCCACCACAATGGTGGAAAAGGCACAGATTGCGGAAGGCAAGGAATCTAAATTGGAGAGTGACTCAAACGAGGCAAGTTGATTCACATCATTTTGGGCAAAGGTTTAGATTAAAATTACCCTTCAACTTTTTATACTTTGCATTGTGTGATGCGCTGTCAATTGCTGCATGATTAGTAAACTACAGCATGAGTAACGTACTTGCCATGGAGTAAATTTGCTAAGTTTTTTCTGTTGCAAAGTTGGTTTCAGTATTCACTACAATGCCTTGATTTCGTCCGAAACGTCTTTGAAAAAACGTTGCGTTCATTTAAAGACTCAAGCGCAGTTGAGGTAAGATGTTACTTTCATAGCCATCTCTAGCACTCTTGTTAAAAAGGCAGGCAAGACTTGTTTCTGTCCAAGCTCAAAATATTTTTCATCGTTGCGCATGAACAGATGTATTTTGTTTCTTTCGCTAATTCTTTCCCTGTAGGTCTCTTGTGTTCAAAAAATTTCTTTGAGAGAGTGGCTGGCTAAATTGGCATATAGTTTACTAACGTGATAATTAAAATGTCAGTGCTGACTGCTGAATAATGTAGCACAAGACATTACAATTGTGACTGCAGACTCTTAACAAATCAAATATGAACAATGTTTTATGTCAAAGAATTTCAAACTGTGCATTCAGCCCTTTTCTTTGTTACAAAAATGATAACATGCAATTCAGAGGCAAGCAATTAGCAGTGAGCCGCAATATCAACCTCAGTTTTAATTTCAAATTTTCACAGTTGTTGTTGATGAAGGAAGAAAAAACGCAGGGAATTTACATAAAGGCAAGATGGGTTCTGGCAATAATGGGATTTTTTGCCACCTTTAATATACATTCTCTAAGGAACAACTTCAGTGTCGCCATCATTGCAATGGTGAACATTTCCGAAGCAGTCGTGTCTGCAAGCAATCAGTCGAACATTTGTCCTGACAAAACCCAAAAATCATCAACCGCAATTTCTGTAAGTAAAATATTTTCTTTGCTTCAGCGAAGGGGGTTATTCCCAAATATTTTCTTGTTTTGAAGCTTTGGTTAATCTACTACGCCCTAGGATGGAACGTAATACCATGACGTGCATCACGGCGTTTCGACTTAAGAAATACTGTGTGGCTGACTCCTTGGGAACTACAGTGCTGTTTGGGCTGAACTTTTTACGCTCCCGCCCCGTTCCCTCAAATTTGAAACCAGGCCCGCGCACGCTGCCAAACTACATCCGCTCCACCCCGGACTGTTTCCGTCCCAAACCGGCAACTGCCACTCTATGTCTGAAAACCACCAAAAACTCATTCAAAGTGTTTCATAGCTAGTGGTAATTAATTCAGTGGTTAATTTCAAAGTCTACGGAAGCCTATGTAAAACACTGTAAACTAAAACTGTGAAAACATTTAGTCAACATTCAGCGCTTCTTTCTTAGCTTGAAGAGCACTCTTCACAAAAGAGTGTGTCATTCACTGACAAACTCTGAATGTTTTTTGCTACTCATGATATGCCCAGACATACTAAACATTTGTTCACTAGCAACACTAGTTTCCATCATGCAGAACGTGTTACTTGCAAGTTCACTGACAGTTGGAAACTCCAATCTGTGGTCTCGCCACCACTGGAGAATGCCGCCACACTGTTGTACCCATGGGCGCAATTTTGTTGTAAAATGTGGAGGACAGCTTGGTGTGAAACCAATGTAGTTATCGGGTCGATACAGAAATGACGTTTTGTATATGGGCTACAGTTTCCCAATTTTATTTCTAGAGTTGTTTTGAGAGCAGCACTAGTCACTCTTTGCTTTGTCCTTGCAGATGATTTACAATGTTAATATACTTAAATTTGTTGCTGCACACGGTGCTGTAGATCAGCCCGCTTGCATTAATATCGTATTTGTATGCAAAGAAGCACAGCAATGTGACAGAACACATCAATTGGGTTTTATCAGACCTGACAGTTGGAGTGCCCAAAATTCTGAACCGCACTGGTCGCACGTGCATATCACTCTTACAGTAGAACACTTCAGTTTTCATGCATTTTTTAAGAAGTGTGGTTCACAGCGCGATTTTGATGTTTTGTTCAAGTCGCTTAACGTTACAAAGACGATAAATATTTTTCTTGCACATTTCCGTTTTTCGAAAAAGCAACAAGTCTTTTTAAATGCTGCTGGGCATAATGCATGCTGCCCCACCACTACCAAAATCTCAATTGATATCCTCTTACCAGTAGCTATCTCTGCGAGATCGCTATCTCTGCGCGCATTTAGCTATCTTTGCGCACATTTAGCTATCTCTGCGCGCGTTAACTATCTCTGCGCAGAGATAGCTATCTCTGCACGCATTTAGCTATCTCTGTGCAGAGACAGCTATCTCTGCGCAGAGATAGCTATCTCTGCACGCATTTAGCTATCTCTGTGCAGAGACAGCTATCTCTGCGCAGAGATAGCTATATTTGCGCGCATTTAGCTATCTCTGCACGCATTTAGCTATCTCTGCACGCATTTAGCTATCTCTGTGCAGAGATAGTTATTTCTGTGCGCATTTAACTATCTCTGTGCAGAGATAGCTAAATCTGCATGTACATATAGCGCTGACGCGTGTCGAAGGAAAACATGGTATCCTGTCTGAAGAAAAGCTTGATGTTCTGTTTCAGTAATCCAGACAAAAGCTAGGCTACAGCAAGGCCTGAATTCCCTGACGTCTTATAATGCAATGTGGTTTCATGTCTAAATTGTACTGTTTTGATAATAATGTTGTATCTCGGTTTGTGTAAACAATGGACTACAGCAAACTTGTTGTGGTGGTCTCAGTGTTAGTGCCATTTTTTGCTCAAAGTTTCTTAGAGGATCTCGGCAACTCCGACCATTCCAACTGTTCCTTCCACGCACCTCACTACCTCTCAGCGCCTTCAGGTGTACAAAGAGAATGCTCTCAAGATCAAATTTTTCTTTAAACAAGACGCGTTGAACCTTATGTTCGCAGCTTGAGTTCCTTTAAATCTCACACCTGAAGGTCGCATTTCAGTGCAGGAATGCTGGTTATTTCAAGCAATAAGTAAGTACTGCAGCTTATTACATATAAGAACGTATGCATCCTTCGTTTCTTTGATTCTCAAAGCAGTAGGGTTTGTTGTCATAGTGCTAAAGTGATGTGTGTTGCCAGCTTTGTTTTCGGGCAAAAAGGCCTAACCGAGCAATTCGTTTTGATGTGCTTTTTCTATGACAGCGTTTTTCGCTTTACGATACAGTGCACGTCTCCAAGCGAGCACTTTGCTTTCAACGCGCTCTTTCTCTGAGAGCATTCTCTTTGTGCACGTGAAGGCGCTGAGAGGCGGTGAGCTGTGCCTGGTGACAACAGTTGAAATGGCCAGACTTGATGAGATCCTCTTTGAAACTTTGAGCAAGAAATGGCACTAACACTGAGACCACCACAACATGTTTACTATAGTCCATCGTCTACACAAACCAAGATACAAGAATGTTATCGAAACAGTATAATCTAGATGTGAAACCTCATTGCATTGTATGAGGCCGGGGAATTTATGCCTTGCTGTAGCCTAGCTTTTGTCTGGACTACTACAACAGAAAACCAAGTTTTTCTTCAGACAGGATGCCATGTTTTCCTCCGACACGCTTCAGTGCTATATATGCATGCAGATTTAGCTATCTCTGCACAGAGATAGGTAAAGTGCGCAGAGATAGCTATCTCTGCGTAAAGATAGCTAAATGTGCGCAGAGATAGCTAAATGCACGCAGAGATAGCTAAATGCATGCAGAGAGAATTATCTCTGCGCAAAGATAGCTAAATGTACACAGAGATATCTGTGCAGAGATAACTAAATGCACACAGAGATAGCTAAATGCGCGCAGAGGTGGCTATCCCTGCGCAGAGATAGCTAAATGCGTGCAGAGATAGCTAAATGCGTGCAGAGATAGCTATCCCTGCGCAAAGATAGCTAAATGCGTGCAGAGATAGCTAAATATGCACAGAGATAGCTAAATATGCACAGAGATAGCAGTTTTTGTGCTAAATCTATCAGATATAATGGTTTTACGAACGGCGCCCCATAGTTTGTGTTGAAAGGTCAAAGCATTTTATTGAGGACATGATGAAACTTGTGCTTCTCTTCATGTAATTAAAGTTTCTGGAACTGTGGCTTAGCCAAAAAAGGCTAGCTCCTTGTTGTGCGTGCACTTGTGGTAAAAGGCCAAAACATTTTATTGAGGATATAAACCTTGAGACCAGACCATGCTGTTGAATTTGTCCACCATCAAAATAGAACAAAACGAGGGTCATGTGCCAACTGCCAACGATGGGGAGCACTTTTCTGCAATGATCACTTTCAAGTTTTCTGCAAAGATTACTCACACCCCTGGAATACTATCCCCGGCTGATTTCCACCCAGACAGGAGTGGTGGCCATGTGGTCCCTAGGTGAAAATCACCTGACGTTATGGTTGATTGTGAGTTCGGGTGAAAATCACCCGACATTGTGGTTAGTGTGAGTTCTGGTGAAAATCACCCCACGTTGTTGTTTCTGTGAGTTCAGTTGAAAATCACCCCACGTTATGGTTAGAGTGAGTTTTTGGTTTCCCTGTTAATGTCTTGACATTGTACAACTTGACAAAACTCCACTAATTTATTCTTTTCATATTTCAATTTGGGGGGGCTTGGTGCATTGTTTGGGTGGGCTTAGCCCACCAAATCTCCCCTGTGGTGACGGGATTGGCAGTATGTGAGACATGAAAGTCAATAGCAGTGCCGCGATTAATCTGATTGCCCAACAATTGTCGTCAAGCATTTGCCCATTTTGGGCAAGTTTACCTTATGTGCCTGATTTTGGTAAAATTTGCTCATTTTGGGCAAGATTGATTAATTTGCCTGAAAAATCCAATGAAAATAGAAACATTTCATGTCTCAACCTAATTTACTTTTTTTGCCGATAGAACCACAAGCTTGAAACAGGTTTTGTTTAAACCTTAAACCGACCACGAATGACGTCCACTGGCGGAATTTTTTGATTTTTCTTTACTTTTTCGTTCATTTGTTAAGAGGACTTCCCATAGTTTCGTTTGGAAAATTGCTTTTGTTCTTCGTCATATAAAAAAATTTCCAAAATCAACACGTTGTTTTTTTCTGGTCGAATGAGCATGAGAAGACTTGCGAAGTTGTACAAAAACCCGTGCGCGCATCTAAACCTGTCAGTTAGTCCAGTATAAGCGAATAAACAAAATCTGCCCATTTTGGGCAAGGACAACAACGGTGTTTGTGTTTAGATGTTACCTGAGCAGGGTTGATCAAATTTGTTGTATGTGCTCACTGGTGGTGGCAAAGTTTTCAATCATATTGCACTTCTGCTTTTTAAAAACTCTGTTGTTGAAATAGGCAGTGATAAAGGAACCTGAGTGAAAATAGCTACTCCTCTATTAAAATCGCTACAAAATCTATAAACATGGTCGCTGACACCGGGGGGGGGGATGCAGGGGATGCATCCCCCCACCAGACCTAAACAGG
>JGI24159J19872_10001789_pt1 | contig 24457 bp, 14 predicted proteins | sample Ectturendosymbi4_FD_19872 | JGI IMG/M metagenome (IMG submission 19872)
GGGCAAAGTATTGAAAATGACGAGGACGGCTTCAACAGCGACGTGTCACTTGATTTTCACCAGTGAATCTGTGATTACTTACCAGTAATCACCCTGTATTCCTGTCTTTTGCTAATTACGCAAATATGTTCGATGTTTTTTCTTTTCATTAATAAATTTTATCTCAAAATTCTGACCAGCTCGTCGAAAAACAGAGCGCCACCCTCTAATCGAACGACACCTCTAATAGAACACCACTATTAGGGAAGGGTTGAAAAATAGAGCGCCATGGCGGTGAAATGGAGGTTTTACGGTAATCAACAAACACTGCCCTTGTTCGCGTGAAAGAACAGTGCGACACTCACACCGGGTTGCCCGGCCGCATATGATTGACATGCGTTGTGTTGATGAAGTCACTTTAAGGGACCACAAAGCTCTGAACATGCATCGAGATCAAGAAAAACAATATTCAAAGCAAATAGTCTGTCTTTACTGGTGCCACGACTAATGAGGGTTTGTGAATTAGGGGTCGAGGTTTTTCATTTGTGCAAATGAGTTTCGCAGTGTCTTTAAACTTCCGGGGTTAGTTAAATTTTGCACTTAAAAACTACTTGTGCTTTCTGACGGGTATAATTAGACAGGCAAGGCCCACGCAAACTTGTTATAGCTACGAAGCAAGTGGAGCTATGCAGCTTTCCATACATCACTCAAGAATTCATCAGTCAGTTTTCAGGTTCTCTGATAAGCAATGTGCATTCGCCGAGGTTCGCAATTCAACGTAAATGCGGCTTCAATCTGATCACATTGAATAAAATGAACTCCGTTCGCGACCTTACCACTCGTGAGGCCCACACTGCGACCGATTTCAGTATCCGGAGCCTGTTAGTTCCTAGCACCAACCATTGCAAAAAATACGTTCATGCAAGACTAAACACAAATGCTTTATCGCCCAAAAGCTCATCTCGGCAATCAACATCAAATCGAAACAAATTGTTTGTGGGTCTTAAGCCATTTGTTAGAAGCTGAGAGCAACAACGCTTTTCTCTAACTTTGTGCGACATCGAAATTACTGTACAAAGTAGAAAGTCACCTTTGCAGCCTCAAAGCTTCTTGAAGCCTCGTCCATTTTTGACTTGTTTACGATGTACACGCAACTGTAGCTTTGCACTGACATTATTTTTGTGCGAAGGCGATTGTTGAATTATCGACCAACCTAAATCCCGCATTTTCTTATTTCTTTTTCATGAACTTTGCTCGGGTCCGCACCGACCACGTGAGGGCGCATTTGCTTGAATGCGACCTCTGGCGGTGCAAAGATAATCCGGGTTTGCAGCAGCAGCAGCACATGTGCGTGTGTCGTCCGCAAAAGCTGTAAACATATGTTGTTTTGTGGCAAGGCTGTTCTTTTCTTGTCCGAGCTGCACTTCATGTCGCTAGCAACCAAGATGCCATGGCAACGAACGGGTTTAAGGAATGATTGTATTTAAAACGGAAGCAAAAAAGTCTTTCACTGTGAGGTCAGAGCGCGAAACGACGCGCGGCGTGTCTCCTGCGTGATGCGCACGTCACAATTTACATACGCGCGCGTCACATCCGCTCGTTCGTAAGTGGTCGAGCGTGGGACGGCCGGAAGGTTCACTTGGTGAGACCCTCCTTCTTGGCCTCTGTCTCATATATCAGCAAACGCCACATCTTGACAACAAACACTTCGGCTTCGTCGTCGAGAACCATAGAAATGTCTTCGAGAATCTTCTCCGGGCTGCTTTTGGTCATGATCTGTGCAAACCGATATTTCAATGGTTGCCAAGCAATTTTTCAAAAATCAACACTCCAGCATTACCATTAACAACTTTTTCATTCTGCACAAAAAACATGAAACGAAACCCACTGTTTAAAAGACAAAATTCCAAAGCTTTAGATCAAGGGTGGGGAACCTGAGGCCCGCGGGCTAACTTTGGCCCACGTGGACATTTGATATGGCCCGCATCAGAATTTTCGTTGCCAAGTAAGAGTACAAAATCGCGTCAAAACGAAGCTCCACGATGAGCGGGTACTTAAGATGGGATGTAATAAGAAGCCTCCGTCCCTCATAGTACGATTAAAAGTAGAATCTTAGGATACAATCAGTTGTTAATTGCAGCTCGCCAGCAATAATCTATAATTTATGCAGCCCGTGATAGCAAATAGGTTCCCTACCCCTGCTGTAGATTTTTGCTAAAATTATGTTTTTTGGCCATAACTTTTGAACCACGAACGCTAGACGCTAGATGGCAATCAAGGGCTCTAAAGATGCGGATTTTCCCAGTTTTTCTTTTTTTTAACTTGCCTCTTGGGGTTGAGGCCCAGTGTCCGATGACGTGGGCCAAAAATGCCTAAACCTACCCATATTATGACGTCACCCACAAAAAACTAAAATCCAAAACTTCCATTCTTTTACAAATTGAACCTACGACACTTTCCTTTAGAGGGTTTGAACAGCTCTCCAGCTCTAGCGGGTGACGAGTTATGGCCAGAAATGTGCTTGGTGTGATCGTGGTTCTGCGGGCCTTGAAGACATGGCCCGCGTGCACTTTCCCATGCAAATCCACGACCTGTGTTGTTTCATGTCAACAACAGACGAAAAGAAACAATGGTCCCAACCATAAGTAGCCACCCACCTTACTGCAAATGAACTCAACTAATGTTGGTTCTTCTTCACCGATGTATTCGACAATTTTCTTCGTAATCCATGGCTGTATCCGCTTCTCCATTAGGTTCTGAACAAAAATACGTTCAAGAATTTTGAAATAATTAAGATCAAAACATCTTTCCCGAATCTGCCAAACACACTTTTCCTACGAAACAAAAACACTTGGAACTCCGGCAAAATGAGGAAGTGGCGGATTGAACTTTTTCTGTTACGAACATAATCACAGAAGAGCTCCATGCCACACACACTNCCACAAATTAGTCCCCTCTGATGTGACGCAGTTGGATCAACCAACAAATCGCTTTGATAAAAATCGATTTCACAAACTCCACGCACCCGCAGTCGTGAATATCGCAAGCAGAAGCTTACGAGTAAAATGCTGAAGAACTAACGCGAAGAGCAGAAAAAACACGCGAACTGTAAAACTGTCTTTGGGGAGGCAGATAAAAGTAACCTCCCCCTTTAATCGTGTCACAAGCTGACGCCAGCCCGCCAACTTACAGTGTCAACCATCGACCAATCGAGGTTGTAATCGAACAGGTCATCTTTTTGCGTAGGTATGCGCTCGATCAATGCTCTCACCATCTTCCTCTTCTCCTCCGCCTGCTTCTTCTCATCTTCAGCAGATCTGGAGGAAAAACAAGAACAAATGCAAACAAATCACATCCAAGCCTTTCACCCCCCCCCAGCACTGGTGTGACGTACTTTGCTGGGTTCAGAGCTTTCCTCTCCTCCTCAGTGTATTGGATTGGAACAAGTTTCCGCCTCTTTGGCAGCTCGTCCTCCTCTTCATCTTGATTGAAGACATCCGACACAGTCAGCTTCTTCCTCTTTGACGACCTGCATCCAAACGCCTCCCACTTGGTTAATTGGCAACAAGAGGCTGTTAGCTACGACACGAAGACGGAATACCTTTTCTACCTCAAAGCAAGGACTGCAGCCGAGGATAGTAGAAAAGTATTCTACCAATCAACACTGCATAGGCGTAGCCAGGGGGAACCAGAGGGGCCATGGCCCATCCCAAATTATTGGGCTGGCTACGCCACTTTAACACTGTTGAACAAAGTAATAAGGAACTTTACAATATATCCGGAAAGACTGCCCTTTCAACATTCACCTATAACTTTACTAGTTTTGTGCTACTAACTTCTTATGCTATTCTGAGGTAATCCAAACGAAATAGTTGAATTTCAAAAAAAGTGTGATTGTGTCGTCACAAATGCGGCAGCGCTTAAACGAAGAGGTGAGCTTCTCAAATGTAAACAACGCCATGTCCGCGGTGCGAACTTGACTCACCCCGTTATCTGTGCAGTCGGTTCCTGCTTCACAGGAGGGCCGGTACTTTGACCGATCTTTAACAAAGGCGCCGACGATTGTTCTGGAATAACAAACCAACTTTGTGAGACGGGAAATCATGAAATTAAATAATTATCGGGCAACACAACCTTCCCACATTCATTCACATTCCATTTCGATCCAACGAAAGCAAAGTTCACAAAATGTTCGCTATGGCTTGGGTGGCCGTGGATTTGCTCACAGAAACAGCCCACTTTAAAAGACTGCGAAATGTTCAACGGCAAATTAAATGCATCTCGAATTACAAAGAAGTGAGTAAACTGTTCTGAAATCCTGCAAAATTTTTGCTAAAAATAAATTTAATGGCATAAGCAAAAAAATATTTTTTCACAACAGAAACCTCATCATTTCCTGTGAAAACCCTGAGTATTTTTAGAAGCAGCTGACCTGGCCCACGGCCCCAAACTGGGACCAGAAAGTCAAACGAGACGTGCGGCCACTGGCCAACTCAGCTACAATGGAAAAAGGAGCCAGCAAAAAGTTTATTACTACAGTAAAAAATTAGAGGGATTTAATGACATTCAGTCTTAGCCACAATGATGCCTTACGCGACGCTGGGGAGGACCGGGAACTATAAAACTCCATCTTAACCACTGGCATTGTGGCGTCCGCGGATTGGGAACTGTCCAGTAGTTGCTGGGAGGGAACGGTTTGTGCGGGTTCGACTTTGACTGGCTGGAGCGAAGGCACCATCTGCAATACATGTCGCAACTCTCAAAGCACTGAACCGAAAAGCAGACGTCACGCAAAGCAGCCAAAGACGCCAAACCTGTTTTTCTTTCGCAGGAGGTTTACTGGAGGCAGCTTCGTCACCAGACTCACTGTTGCTTGACTCAGAACCGGATTTCTGAAATTTACAACATTCGGTAAATTAGACATGAGGTATGTTATTGTTTGCCTTGCGCCAAATGCACAGGGGGGTCGGGCCTGGCTCGGAGCCAGGACCAAGCGCAGTACCTATAGCAACTACTCGGCCATCCGTGACCTGCACACTGAGCTCAGTGTGTAGGTCACGGTTGGCCGAGAAGTTGGCGTGGAGATTGGGAGGCGCTGACGAAATGCGTTCAACTGGGAAGCGAGTGAGGCAGGGCAGCAGATTGGGGGTCCAATGCACCAATCTGATGAACCGTTGCAGTGAAACAGTTAACATGACCGACCTCGCCCGCGGACTCTTCTGATTCGGAGTCATCATCTGACGTGGATGATGACGAGGATTCCGTTGCCTTCGGGGGAGGAGTTTTTCGAGGAGGCGTGTCGGGTTGGATCAGTGGAACCCACACCGAGTCAGCTTCTTTGACGGCCTGTTACATAACAATGGCAACTGACGTAACAATGTTGAAAGTAAAGTGGCTGTCTCTACACCGAAATCTCTGGCACGACGAAACAATTACTTTCTGCAAATGGTTTCAGCGCAAAAAAAACACAAGACTACTCAACGTTTCTGCAATCAGATTCAAAAGCTGGTCTTAGTCTTCATGAAGGTAATTTATCTGGCACAGGGGCACCGACCGGACATTACGAGACCTGTTTGTCCATAGGTACCTTAGCAATGGCAGCGTCAGGGTCAGGGTGGTTGTCCTCAATCAAATGTTTGCGGAGCACGTCTATCTCCTCCTGCTCCTTCTTCCGATCTCGGTCGTCGGCTTCTATTTCTCGTTCGCGGTCACGCTGCCGCTTCGCCAAAGCGCTTCCGCTGAAAGTAAACAAGGAATCGTTGAATTGACCCCTCTGCAAAACCCCTGTGCATCGCAATGGAGCCAAACCCACGTGTAATATTTGCCGTCGAATCGGTCGTCGTCATAATCAGCCAGAAACTCGCGCAGGCGCTTTGCCTCCCGTACCATCTCTTTGCGCTGTTCCTTCTCCCTCTCATCCTGCTTCTCCGCTTCCCTCTTTTTTCTCCGTTCCCGTTGTTCGAAAGTTCGCAGTCTCTGCAAAAAGTAAGGATTGTTGCGTCACAGAGAAACTTTCCACCGCACCACACAACGCGAGAGGCAACCTCCTGGTAAGCCGCCTCCTTCTCGCGTATCTTCCTCTCCAGCTTCCTCCTCAAACGAGCCTCAGCCTCTTCGTCGTCATCATCCCCTCTCCTCCAGGATATCGGACTCCCGGATACGCTCCTCCTCCTGCTCCGTGGTGGGGGGCTCCGTGACCTCCGGCCTGACCTCACCGGGGACCTGCAGCAACATGGAAGTTTCTGGAAGAACAGCTTAACAGCACCCAAAACAACTCCACTTGGGCCAGGGGGCGTAACAAGGGTGAAAGATTCTCCGGGCGCCAAGAACTCCCAACAATGTCACAAGTACTTTCTTCAGTGCATTACATTTCCTTTCTAAAGACTTCAGGTTCGAACATGGGCGCCCCAAGAACTTGTTTCTCGGCCCCGAGCGCCACCTGACCCCGTTATGCCCCTGACTGAGGTTCCAACAAAATTTCCGGTTTGATGTTTTTCTGTTTTTAAGTTGACTGTTGATGAATGGCTCTTGATTGGAGTTTTAAAATAACTACACACATACTCGCTGCGTGGTGCCACAAGCGATCCACTGGACCAATCAGCGGCCTTCCCGCGTTTGGAGGTAGTTGACGTTGCGTTGAAAGCAGTCATGCGTGTCGTGGAACCACCAATCAAACGCAAAACACAAACCTTCTGACGGGAGTCCTTGTTCTTCTGGGGGGGGACCTTCGTGACGTAGACTGTGACCGACGGGGGGAACGGCTTCGAGATCTGCGGCTGGTAGTTCGCGTGCTTTGTCTACGTAACAACGACAAGACTGTTAACGCTGTGAAACGTAACAAAGAGGTACTAGTAAAGCAGTAATCGTCAGTGTTCAGATCACGAACATTTTTCTTGGGATGTGAGAAATGCAATACGACAATTCCTGCTTCTATCAACATTTCATGCAATCAATATTCATCGAAGCCACGCGAACTCAAACCAAACAAAGAAAAAATTTCCATCTGTTCGGCGATGCAAAATTTAGCAATGGTGTTCCAAAATCTTCACTACTGCCTAATACCTCTTGTCGGGTGAGAGTCAGGAGTGCAAATCACTATCTATCATCTTCGCACTTGTTTGCGTTTATCAGCATCAAGCGACCACCGTTGCGACAACAAGCCAACCTCCATAATTAGGGCCAGTTTTTTAGGGCCAGTTTTTATAACCTAAAAATGTTGATTATATGACTTTATTTTTCAGAAAATGACTTTATAGGACCAAACAAAAACGACTGAGCGAGAACGTATACAACTACTGTACAAAGAAGCATTACCAATGAAATTAGGCATAAGATAAGGTAGCCCAATGCTTTGCTGAAGCCCCAGTAATATAAACAACTCAAAAGATGAGCAAATTATATAGTTTGGTTTGAACTTTGAAGCAAATTGAAAACCTGCATGAACATTGGTTTATTTTTGGGGGGCAGCAAGAACATGAACTTTCAGGTAGTGCATTACATTTCATCCAAATAACTTGAAATTCAGCTATGTCTTTGCCAACATTCGCAAGATGTCCCAAGTGGGCTCCATTTGTAGGATGCAGCTTGGACCTAGTGATATAGTAGCTTCACCTGATATTCTGAGATTTTTTTAATGGTTAAGTTGAAAATATGCACAATATGACTTTATGACCTAACATGGAAAATATGACTTTTTATAACTTTTGATACAGACTTCGTAGGGGTGTGATTTTTGCTTTAAAATTCGTTTCATAGCTTCCTGAAGCACAGAAAAAAACATGACTTTAAATGGTCCTAGTAATAATACACGTTTGTTCGATTACAGTTACTCAAAACGGTACCTGTCCCTGTCTCTATCACGTTCTCGTTCTCTCTCTCGCTCTCTTTCACGTTCTCGTTCTCTTTCTTTCTCGCGTTCCCTCTCGTGTTCTTTTTCGCGCGCTCGTTCTTTCTCTTTTCGTTCTCTTTCACGTCTTTCTTCTTCTTTTTTCTGCTTTTCTTCCTGGTTCTGGAAACACATGGAAAAGAACAGGTAGTACTTTACAGCGATGCAGATGTCAGCATTAGGGAAACAATCTTAGGAAATGAAGAACTACAACGATAAAACAAACAGAGCTGAAATAAAAGCAAAAAAGTATAAAAACACAGAAACTAATCAGTCAGAAGCCTTCATATCCACAAAATCCACCGATCCAACATTCTCCATTTCTTCTTCTTCTTATTTCATTCATGCAGCTGTCAATCATAACATGTCCACAAAACGGCTGCGAGTCAAAATGCAGTGAGCTGAGCAAAGAATTGGCTGTTATCACGGTTCAGCCCGCAGTCGAATCGCGCTTTATTTCTATGACAGTTATGCGACTACGATGTTCTCCTCTCGTTTTATTCAATGAGAATGTTCAAAAATATCTAATTTCTAAAATTTCTAAGCTGACCTCACGATGGCCCGGCCTAGCTCCTGCGGAAACCATGGAGCCGACATGACTCGACAAATTTCATTGTCATCTATTCCAAGTAATGCATTTAAATGAACGCGCGCACCAGGAATTTTAAAACCTGTTTTATCTTGAATCAACCGTTTCTGTAGATTCGGGTTTCCCCATCGCCAAAACCACGAAACCGCATGTTTCAGCCCAAAGCGTCGCGTCTGTTTTGAAGAGAAAGCTTCTATAAATCCAACTTTTTAAACGGTTTCTGTTAAAGCTACTGTATATGGACCTTTTGACTGACACCCCAACTGCATAAGATCTATTTGGTTATGGTTGCATACATTTTAGCATTGCATTAACTACATGTTAACTGTCGTATTGAAATGTTGAAAAACAATTTAGCATGTGCAGCGTTTTTCTCAAGAGCTTAGAAAGTAGCCACAAGATAATTCCGCACGATGTGAATTCGAACTTAGCGGATGCGAAGATTTAAAGCAGCACCTCAATTTCGATGCAAGTTAAACTTGAACAGCATAAGCACAAGAGTAACTGTTTCCACAAAGAACGCGAGCAAAATTTATACCTTTTTCTCCCGAAAACCCGCTATTACTGTATCGGTCACGCAATCTAACATAGCAAATACGCACCGTATGTCACAAACACGCTTGTGATAGCATAATAGCTTCATGCTTATCATTTATTCTCTTCTATTAAACTTTTTTTTTGCACAAGTTTAGCAAAATCTGCAGGTTTTCTTTACCATAATTCTTTGTTTTTTACAGCTCGAGAATTTAACCTATCCGAGTACTATAGGCCGTCAGCATCTATCAGCTAAGTTCATGTTCATTTGTAACGGTTGACAGACACGACATACTTTCAAATGTAGGCTTGCTGAAATACGGAGTCAAACAGTGAGCAAAACCTCATAGTAAAGAAGCCGGATGATCAAATCAAAGGTTCTCTTGATGCTGTGCCGCTTGCGAACGGGAGGATGGTGGCGTCGTGTTTTAAACTTACCCAGAAGCTAGAAATCAACCGATTACACAAGACGCCAAAACGCATACATAAAACACTATGGTATTCATTACCTGCAACAAAGATCATGTGGTTGGTACCCCGGAAAGCGCTGCGGCGGCTGTTTGCGAAAAGTTTTAAACTTTTTCTTACAGAAAACTTTGAGTAGCAGCGAGATAAGAGTTTGTAGAAAAGTTTTGACGTGTGTTCAGTGCTTTTCAATTTACTGTCATGTGAATATCATACTCTTTTCTTCGTAAACACATGTTCTGATAAGTTCTGTTTCAAAGTCGGGACAATCTCTTTGTCCTTTTCCTAGCTTTTCATTCGGCCAACACTTGCGCCAGTGGCACTGCCAGCAATGGTGGTGGGGGGCGCTGCAATCATTATTATAGATCAAGGGTGGCCAAACTACGGCCCGCCAAACACCGTGCACACTTTTTTAAGCACCACGTTCGCGACTGTAGACAGTGCAACAGCATTGACTGTTGCCTGTCTCTTGTTGACTTGTCTGCTGCGGCAGCACTTAGCTGCTAGCAGCGCTATAAAAGTTGGAACAAAGCGGTGTGGATTTATCATTGTCTTGTGCTATACAGTACATTTTAACAACTTATTTTTTGCATAGATTACGTAAATCGTACTGTATCCGGCCCCCCAGTAGCCAGGCAGCCGCGAATTCGGTCCACGGGTCAAAAAGTTTGGCCACCCATGTTATAGATATTCTACGCCGTCCGACCGCAGCGCTTTCACTGGCCACACTGCGGAGTAAAGGAAAATATACCTGAAAAAACGCATACACTGAAAATAATACTCTCAATGCTTGTAGAGGGTTTGGTACTTCCGTTATGCTCGTTACGCAGCTGGTAGAGACTTAAGTGAAGGAACATGTTGCGAAACAAACAACCGCGGGAATAATTTTGCCTGAGACAGGATCCATAGCGTTAAGAAGTTTTTCAAAGCACAATTTACATCGTAAAATCGAAGTATGCAACACAAGAGCATAGTTAACGGCAAAGAAAGAGTGGAAATTGAAATTTATCAAAAAGTTGAAAAAATTTTAATGTAGGTTTATAGCAGGCAATCAGTTCCCTGGCATTCTACTTATATATTGAAATGTAACCTGATCCACGCATTCAATTAACCACCGGTTATCGTCAGACATTAGAACAGTGTGTCATTATTGTTCAGCTGCTGCTGTGTTGGATTAGAAAATCAACACATTCTTTACCGACTTCGTAACCCTTTACTTGATCTTTAGAAAATCCACAGCAAAGTTTACATTACGTCGTCAAGGCGACGGATAACGCACCATCGCAAGGATTTAACAAATAACTGTGAATTTGCTGTTGTAGTCGTGCTGTGAAAGAACGCACCTAAAAGCTATGGTTGCGAAACGCGTTTGAAATAATTCAACAGCAGACCGAAATACTTTTCTGCTTGATTGATTGCGCAGCCAGCGCTACACAAAAACCATGTTGTATGAACGGGTCATTACTAGTAACGCAGAGTGCTATGAATTACAACACAAACACAAAGACAGCATTAAACACAACCTTATGCCAACTAACCAACCCTTCGCAATTTATTCTGCCCTTTGTAAAAGTGGCAATTGGAATGGTTACTCAGAAATGTAAGGTTTTCAACAAGGACGAATTTATAGTTGGATAGTTGGCACAGGCAACCCGTCTGTATCCACTTCAGTCAAAAACACAAAATAAATCGGTTTGCAGTGCTCCACGGATTATTTTCACAAAATCATATACTATTACTTACGACCGTGATCCGGAAGCGAGAACTACTTGGAATGGATGAAGGCTTGCAACCCTCGACTAGTTGTGTGTGATTAAGCTTAGCACTAGTAGATAAAAGAACGGCCAGGTCATTTCCAGGGAGTCTAATACGAGGTATATGAACGGGACAGTGAGTTTGTTGTTATACGAATAAGCGACTTTCAAGCAGTGCGCGATCTTACTTCGCATTTAAGATACGAGCCTAGAATGAAAGAAATAATCCACATCCTTACTTCAAAATTTAAGTATTCTTGTTTTTTTTTCAATTAAAACAAATCAACCGGAAGTACATCATTGATACTGAGCGATTAAAGGATTACTCGCATCAAACAAGAAAATATCAAATCAACAATTAAACAACGTTAAGCTGGTGACTGGGGCTTGTGAAGTAGCTATTATTTGTTCTTCATAAACTTGACCATTCGCGCACTTACTTTCATGCTGCATGCGCTCTGCTCCACTATTCAGTTCTGCTCTGCACTGCAAACAACAACAAAACACACAGTTACCAACAACTGTTTGAATTTCTTTACCTTCTGGGCTTCCCGAAATGTCCTTATTTCTTTGCTGATGAAGTCTTTTTCATCCTCTTCGAGTTCAAGCTCTTGCAAATTTTTCTGAAATTAAAAGCATAATAGTTTGGCAGTGAACCCAACCAGGCCATGTCTAATATCACAGTCGCCAAGTGTTTTCAGACATTTGACTCACCTCCACATTGTGCGATTCTCTTACAGTGGGAACAGTGTATTCAAGCTTCGGAGATTGCGAGGAGTCCTTTTCCTCGCTTTGCTTCGGAGTGTTCAGTTCAGCCGCATATTCCTGAAGGAGGGTTTCCAGACCAGCTCTCGCTTCATCAACACCAGATATTTCAAATTCTTTTTTGCTTTCTTCGCCTTCCGTTGCATCCTGCACGATCCGTACATAGAGAAAACATTTATCAGATGAAAAAAAGTTTAAAAAGCCATCGCAGAAAGGAAATTAGGTTTCAACTTACATCTGCAAGTTTCTTCTTTTTCCACTCATCAATCAGATCCTGCGTCTTTGCGTCAACTTTAACCTAAACACAGAAAAAAATAATGAAAAAGCACATTTCCTGGCGCCAAAATTATTCCTGCTTTGACTTAAAAGTTCAAAATTTTGTGAAGTGCTTCACCCCGTCTCCCGCCGAAACTCCAAAAAGCCAGCTAATCAATCCTGCGGCAAACAATTCAACTCTTGAAATCTTTCTCGCTAAATTTAGGCTATCTATGCTTTGTGTGAGGTTACCAAGAGACCAACAAAATTCTAAGCCCGACTTCGATCATTCGTTGTCATTTATAAGAAATCCCCCACACCGCTGCAGAACAACAGCAGGAAGAAAAAAGCATTCTGATTTGACTCAATCTGTTATGGTTGTTTTAGTTTCTCTCATCAATGTGACTCTGGATCCGAAATTGGGTGAATCAACAAACTAATAAACCTTGCGCTTGGAAAATCTTCCAATATGGTATTAGAAACAGGTAGGTTTTCAGTAAAATCGTGCAAGAGTTTCGTTAACAACCGATCACATATTTAGCAAGATTCAGAGAATTAATTTCGCTGAGGAGTAACACAGCTGTTTTTAAACACCTGCTGCAAAACCTTTACATTCAGATCATTGGTTTCAGAGTTGTTTTTTTTAATTTCGAATCCGCCTAGTGCAAAGGTCAACAACACATTTAACTTAGGCGTTATGACCACTTTTCCCGCACTTAGTTTGCTCAACGTTAAGGTTTACAAACAAACTTACGAACCCTGAAACACGAAGTCAACAAGGTGCTAAACCACAATTGCTTTCACTTGCAAGCCAACACATTCAAATCATTCAACTACACTTAAACAGTTCTTGCTGTACCAAAAGTTTCTTGTCGCCAAGAGAATAATCATGTAAGATCTTGATTGCTCGCAATGCAGACTCAGGATCTCTGTATTCGCAAAATCCAAAAGCTGAAAAACGCAGCAAAAGTTGTTATCGCCAGCAGAACATTCATTGACACACGTAAGGCGAAACAAAGTGGTTTAAAATTTAGTGCAGCAGATAACATTCACAGCATTACATAGCGGGTCACACCTGTTTTTTTTTCGGTCATATACCGATACAGAAACCTTTTAAATGGCCAAAACAATTAAATCAGTTAGGTCATAATGTCCGAAAATTTGGCTGGTGAATACTGTTTCGGGGAGTTTTAATACTGCTATGGGACAAATGACTGAAATTTCTCAGCGAAAAAAAAACACTTATCAAGACCACTCCCAAAGAACAACTAACCAAACTTACCTTGAAGTTTGCCAGAAGCTCCTTGCACTCTTTTCCACGTGAAGACCGAACCGCATTTCTGAGAAGAATGAAAAATTACGTATAGACCAACAACACATAAGCAGCAGAACTAACCATCAAATGTGAAAGGACAATGACAGAATTATGGACATGAAGCCACTTACCATCAGTATTTGTCTAACCAACGTATCTGATGCGCGATCTGTGATATTCCCAACAAAGACAGTGATGGACGGGTCAGAATCTGAGCCATTTGGAAGTGTATTCGACTGCACAAATTAAACTCAGATGCAAAAACTATTTTTGCATGTGGATATTTCAATGCCACTTTACATTTAACAAAAAGTGAATCACACAAGCAGTGACGGCAATGGACACTACATACATTTTCCGTTCCTCCAACTAATTTGTTGTCTGTTACAGGTTTCGGTGTTACTGCAGGGATAGGAGGAGACTTGATCCAAATCTGAAGTATTGAAAACAAATATTAAACCAACCTGCATGAAACCACAACATCTAACAGATACCTAAAATTTGAAACAGCACAGCATCTCCGAGAGAAAGTGCGCACCAATGAACTTAGTTCTGCTTGTGCACAACCAACAGTCAGTCAAAAAGCATAGGCAATGAATCATGGTTATGATAAAATCCAGCATCAAAAACAAAAAAGCAGTTTCCTCTACACACCATGAACAGCAACACCATATTACCTGGGTAGTCGTGGGTTGTACGATTTGTGCAGGAGCAGCAATAACCTGTGGTACTGGCTGAGCTCTGATTGTTGTCATGAAAGGTTGAGCCGGTTGAACCACTGGCCTAACCATTACTTGCGTAGCAGGGATCTTAAAATCAATTTAATGTTTACTTTATACAAAACAGTAAATTTTACACAAGCCTTAATCAACACACACACAAACTTACAAAAGCTACATACAACTTGACAGGTATAATTGCTAATACTATTCTTAACACAAGATGTAGATCCCTTCTATACACAGCTTATCTTTAATATTACCCTTACCACAGACAAACTGGGAATCAATTCCACTGGCACCATCATTATGAAAGATGATGTCCAAACAAAAAATCACTTCATGCAAACATGCATGCATGAGTCAACACAGCCTCACCAACTAAGCACACCTCTTGATGAAAACGCTGGTTTGTTAGTATGAATTATTATTGAAAGGCTTCACACGAAAGAAAATGCCACACTCAGATTTAGCCAGCAAAGCAATAGATTTTATCATATATGTACTAGTTTATTTAAGATCTTATTGAATGAACATGTCTAGTGAATGCCAATTCATCAAACTAACTACTGAAAATGTACCCAGGAAAGCAACACAATTCTAGTGCATTACTTGACATAAACAAAGTGTGCTGGACACTTGAAACACACGAACCAAACACCAGCTGGAGAGAAATCATCCTACTGCAAATGAATGCATATGGGTACACATTCTCAAATGCACATATATAATAGGTATTTACAGGGAAAATTTTTCAACAAACAATTACTGCCATACAAAATGGCTTCAATAGCCATAAATTGTTTATTAAATTTTTTTTAATATTATAAAATTTTTCAAGCTATCAAAACCATTTTTGCATAATTACAACATCATTACAACTGCAACAAAATAGAAAAATTGCAGTATAGAGCTGAAATAAGCTACAACCATGTGCCACACAAAAATTGCAATTTTGTTCTTCAGGGGCTGCATGTTCTGGTCTGTACCAATCATTATTGTCAGAATTATGGCTCATATTTTGCAAATGAACTATATAAGCTTTTTGTTTACACACTGGCTGCAAAATCATAATATTTTTAAAAAGCAATTACATCTTCACAATAAGACCTGGAAACTTACAACACTCCAGAGAGATTTTACTCTTACACTCTCTTAAGATCACGCTCTCATGAGAACATGAGGGGAATTAAATACTTCACATTTGGTGGAGGAACCTAAACTGTTCACAGACTGATTATTTTGCAACTTAGCACAAGAAGTCCATAAGTAAAAAATTGCTGGATTTTTTTCTTGGCATAGAATGAATCTGAGAGTCAATGTACACAGTACACACAGAACTTGCTTTAGAATTTTGCACAACACACGCTCTTAACACCTTCGGCGCTGGTGTACGAAATATTTGTACTTCAAAAGCCCACAATTTTCCACCAATTTGCAACTCCATAACTCGTCAGGCAATTGGGCTAAGAGCTGGTCAAACCCTCAAAAGATGTGGCAAGTTTTCTAGATTGCATTGAAAAAAAAGGAAAGTTTTGGATTTCAGATTTTTTGTGGGTGACATCATAAGTGGGGTAAGTCTTGTTGCGATTGGAAAGCCTGAGCAGCAAGTGCGCAAAGGTTCCTACTGTGGCAGCAAGCAACAATAGAGACCACATGCCATGATCACTCTACTATTGCTTATTTACACCATGTACATATTGGTGTTATTCTTGGCTCACATCCCGTTCGTGGTGAATCACGCATTCAACGCAACGCCAAGCGAGAGGTTGCAACAGTTCTAGGCCATTTTGGCTCAGATTACCTGGCCCTGGGCACCAACTGCTAGAGGGAATCTTTTGAATTATGTTTTTATTGGAAACTAGGCTAGAATCCGAGTCTTTTGAGCTGAGATTGGCTTTCTGGCATTTCTGGTTCAAAAGTTGCAGCCTAAAAATATTAAAAAATCATTTTTTTGGGATTTATATAGGGGATTGATTAGTCAATTATTTTGTTGTTTTTAGGCCATAACTTTTTAACTCCACTTATAACATCACCCACAAAAAAATGAAGCCCAAAACCTTCCAATTTTGTTTCACTGCAATCTAGAAGACTTGCCACATCTTTTGAGGGTTTAAGCAACTCTTTAGTGCAATCAGCGGACGAGTTACAGTGATACAGAGTGATGGCCTTTATGTGGCTCACGTGAGTCTGAAAGGTAAAAACAACATGAGCCGAAGTTTTTAACAAACCAACATAGTTATGAGCTAATTGATCATGCATTTGCAAATAACACTGCGCTTAATTATGATATAGTAATACAATGAATTTTAATTACCTAATCTATGCAGCAGCAACACAAAAAATGAGCTGACTGATCTAAATGCAACCACACAATGCCAGTGTAAAACATTAAAAATGTTTAAGATCCTAAAGCTGACGTAATCATATAACATGCACGCAAGAACAAGCAAATGATCACAGCATGCACTAAAATAAAACTGCAAGCATAACTACAGCCAAAGTTTTTTCAAACTTGCAGCAAAATTTTATGCTGTCCCACATGCAAAGTTGAACAAAAACCAACAACCACAAGTGGTGATGTTTTCATCAACAGAAGTGAATTAACATGGAAAGTGAACAAACACAGCTCAAACATTATGAAAGTTGCAATCGCTAGTGAGATGCAGCAAAAGTATAAACAGACCTTAGAAGTTGCGCTTGAAGGCTGTTAATTAAAAATCCAATAAATGTATAGCACTGTTTCATATGTCAACACATATAGATTATTAAGTTCAATAACATAGCTGTTGCCTCAGCACACTTCATGAGCTTTACTTTTACAAAAGCGGAGCATACATCTTACCATAGTTATTTCTCTTACCGGAGCCATTTGCACCATCATAGCACCTTAAGAATAAAATACAACCATTTAACCCACAGCTTTATCATGCACTAGAAGGATGCTAAAGTATATATATATATATATATATAAGGGGAGACACCTGGCTGGACAATCTTACTTAATTTTTTTGGTGTTCTGGTATCTTGTATTGTCAGGCTCAAAAAATTTTTACAATTGATTTAAGCCACTAAATTCAAATTGAAAGCTACAGTAATTCAATGCAGAAACTTTGACTAGGCCAAAAAACTATTAATAACAGCTTAAATCCAAATACATTATTATATAAAACCCCTTAGGTCTGAGCAGTTGTCATAAAAAACATGAGCATCAGACAAACAACCAAACGCTATGTTGGAGATTAATTGTACAACAAAGGCTAAATACAGAAAAAACTGTCCTGTGGAAAAAAAACAGTCACTGTCATAATTAATTCAAAGTTTAACCTCAAAGTGTGAGTACTTATAAACACATCTCAGCGATCTATTTTCTTTCAGATGTTGTGCAGATGACTTGTTCACTTTCGAGGCATTTCATTATAATCCCACAAATTGATGAAAAAATTGTAAACACTACGTCTCAGAATGAGCAAAAGGGAATCACAACAAAAAAATATTCATCAAAATCAGATCAGTGGTTTTCAAGATATCGCCTTTTTAAATTGTTGCCACCACTAGCTGGCGCTCTTTACCCACTTTAACAAATTTGCAGTTTTTGGCTTATACTCAAAGTAAAAAGTTAAGTGTTGATTCCACAATTTTTCATAGTGCAGAATTAAGAAATGAAGCCCATTTTTAGCTACATGCAGTAGCTAATTAGTTATGAGGCTTTTTATTATTTTCAGGGAGGTAAAAACAACCCCCAAAATTCCTATGTGGGAAACAAAACACCCCCTAAATTTTTTTGCTATTTGGTAGTTCCTTGTATCTGGTTTCTTATAATGGTTCATTTTTAGATGAGACTTGTATATTTTTTCCATGATACAAATTCACTTTATGTAAAATCAATACAGCCACTTTGACTATTACAGTCTTTGAAGTTATTGTGACACTTGCCTTGTGATGTAACAATGCTGATTAGATGGTTATGGCATTACTGTTTAACAAAAGGTAAACTGGATTGGCTGCACATAGTTAAAAAACAATATTAGCATATGACATCTAAAGCTAAGATGTGCTTCATTTTTGGGCTCCCCCAAGAAAAATGAATGGAATCAATATTTCACTCATATTTTTGCCTGAGTAAGTCAAACATGGAAAATGTGTGTAAGTGAGTGAAGTAGTAGCCAAAATTTCAAAAGTAGTACTTTGAAAACCAACTACTGATCTCATTTCAATTAATCTTTCATTTTTCATTTTTGCTCTTCTGCAATATATAAGCAACTTGGACTAACAAATTCTGAGATCTAGTGGTTAAGTTGATTTGTTGAGTTATATGCAATTATTACAGTGCAAGCTTTTCAAAATATTTTACAACTTTGTTGAAATTGTTCAAATTCAGGTATACGTGTATAAATTTCTTTTCAAATACACACTTAATCTGGAAAACTACAGGATAGCAACAAAAATGTTCCATAGTGAATGCCAGCATTATATGCTATATCTAATTATATCACATTTGTTAATTACGTGGCTTGAATCAAAATAAATAATAAAAAGTTGTTATAATTGGAATGGCTACGGCACATAACTATTTCAAAAAGCTGTCTTTTAGAAAACACTATTGTACAAGCACTAGAAATCATATTTTGAAGTTGTGCATGTTAAAATATACCTAGTATGTCATTTGTAAACTAATTAGAATACTGGTAATCTAGTATACAGATAAGAATAGTTTTGAGATGAAGTCTAAAATACCCCACAGCATATTTAAAGCATCATATAGCTACCAGTGCTTTAAGGGCAGTATTCCAAATGTTACCCAAAGTTTCTCTTTAAAATTACACAGATACACACAAGAAAGGATTTCAATTGTAGTTGCATATTATTTCTCATGCAACGAGTCAAAACATCTTTAAATCTTCTGTTGCTCAATATTGGAAATAGTACATTTTATATTACCAGCACAAATTCCAAGTCGCAGGTAAGTTGGGTTGTGGAACTTTACACATAATATGTGCCAAAAAAAACAACATTTATCTTGACGTTCTGGCCAGTAGTATGTTGTTGATGGACCAGTAGGATGAAGAAAATTGACATATCTGTCCCCTTCATTTAAAGAGATTTCATCGACAATACCTACCCACCATCATATATACATGATACATAAGACATGGTTGCCACATCAGAAATGCACATTGCAGGAACAGCACTGGGAAAGCTATGAATACCACAAAAACTAGTTTCAACTGAAACTTGTTTAAATTTTAAAACACCAACATTATCAGATGCAAAGTGGTGAAATGACCTGGTACAGTATTTGCAAGAGCATGCCATGCCTTTGCTCCAAATAAGATCTAGCCAGTGCAAGTTCTTCTTTCTGACTGGAGAATATGTCTGTGATGCAACTGATACTTTCTTTGCAAAATGAGTAAACTGCTTGTGCAGACAACAGTTGATTATCTGTGGTTGCATTAAACTCTCTCATTAAGTACCAGTTGCATCACAGACACATTCTGCGATCACATTTGTGATGCCAATAACCTACCCCACTTATATTTATCCCTTGACACTACAGTTCATAAACACAAACATTTGCAGAAGGTTCCGCTGTAGCAAAAAGGTTGAAAAGCACTGCAGCTGATCAAGTTGTCTCATATACTCTACAAAATCCAAAACTTAACATACACTGACAAAATTATACAGTGTGTGCTAGAAATCATCAATAATATGCAGGTTGAAAAGTGTAAGGAATAAGTACCTTGGGATGGTATTAAAAAATGAGTGAAAGAAAGGCAGAATAAGGAACTTGATTCACAGACTGATAAAGCAAACACATTTGTGTGTGAGCTTTGTCATTCTGTGTTCACATAACGCGAGCTTTCAAATAGCACAAAAATGTCAAACTTTAAATCGGTCTTTGTTCTGATCCTTATCTGTGGCCATGAATCTTGGGTAATGACTAAAAGAGTGCTATCTTTTAAGTACAAGCAGAACAGATGGGATTTTTGCTAAAAGTTTGCACGGCATGACACTTTGTGACAAACTGTGCAGCTGTGAAATTTGTAAAACCTTAAATGTAGAGCCACTTTTCTGAATAAAGATCTCAGCTGTGGTGGTTTGGCCACATGACCAGAATGATCTAGGAAAGATGAGCAAGGCAAGTGCTGTTGGTGTCTTAGAGGTCAACCAAAAACCACGTGGTATGATTATACTTCAGACCTGTCTTGGTCCCATCTTGGTATGAAGCCAGCAGAGCTATCAAAGGTTGCTGAAAACTGTGAGCCTCATGGATTGATGCACCTGTGATCCTCCCGAGAAGGAAGTCAGTGAAAATCAATGAAGACAAAGTCATAAATCAGTCCTTGACACAAGTCATCATACAGTCATTACAATTCACACACCTTGATTATGCAGTTTTTGCTTCATTAGCTTATCCTAGTCAACTCATGTTTTATGGAAAACCTATCAGTGAGTAGAACAAAACCCAGCTTTACAATACTGGTAACTTAGTTACTTTTTTTACAGTTTTGTGATTCAAGCTGATGCACGTCAGTTTTGAAAGAAAAATAATAAGTTACACAAAAATATTTCAGCTACTTCATCTGCAGTGATGTTCCCTGTGATACATACACTAGATACCTACTACAGCAGCGGTGCAAAATTTTCTGTGAATTTTAGTAGCGAACACATACATAAAACATAGAGTTTCATATGGGTGAAGCATAAAATGCAAACAACTTAGGAAAGTAAATACGCGATTTATTTCTTACCTCTACCTATTCACAGACAAAATTAAGGTTGGTTATCTTCTTTCATATATTTACATACAATAATGAGGTTGGCTTTCTTCTTTCCCATACATACAGACAAAATAAGGTTGACTGTCCTCATGCATTAGGCAGGTCTCGTCAAGTATAAGTCTGACCACTCTCACCACGTGCTGCTAACCGCTTCCACGCAGGAAAAGAGAACACTCCCACAGGAGTGTGTGAACAGCAAGGAGCTCGCTTAGAAATGAGCACTGCATTGTAAAGAGAAAAACGTTCTCATACCAAGAGCGCATCAAAATGAACTGGGCAGTTAGGCACTGCTGCTGGAAAATAAAATTGGCAACCAACTTTACCAGCATCTTCAAATTTAACTGTGGGAATGCTGGTTAGGTTAGTCAATGTATGTATGCAGCCTACATTGTTTTAATTCCTGCACCCATACTATACATTTTTTGCAAAGGTGCATCTAGCCTGGAAAAAAGGGGCCTGTCATGGAAGGGCAGCTTTTGATACAACTTTTCAGGTTAACACCTTGACAATCGGTTTACGAATATATCGTACCTGGCAGACTAGAAGACATGCCGAATCTTTTGAGGGCTTGAACAGCTCTCTAGCACAGTCGGCGGAGGAGCTATGGTATTGGTAAGGCAATGCAACTGAAAACAGGTGGTTTTAGGCTGAAATCCAGGTACGATATATTCGTACACCGCCTCTCCAAGTGTTAAGCATTTGATCAACTTTCTAGCATTTCTGGTTAAAAAATTATGGCCTAAAATAAACAAAATAACTATGAAATTATGGGATTAACTATTAATTTTGTTTTTAGGTCATAACTTTTGAACCCGAAACCTCAGTAAGTCATCCAAAGTATCAAAAGACTTGGATTTTAACCTAGTTTCTCATAAAAACTTGAGTGAAATACTACGATCTAACAATTTAGGCCTGGGGCCAAAGGATGTGGGCCAAAATTTTGTTGATGGTTAATTGAATACAGTATAGTACTAATTTTAATCTCATCAACTTGATGCTATATATTGTACTTCTTTCTTCCTTTACATTGTTCACCATCTTTCAACTTTCAAGCACTTTTTGATTTTTTTGTTGTAAGCACGTAAGCAGTTCTCTTTCATTCAGTTTTTGTTCTTATTGTTTTGCTATTTTTAAATTTTTTTTATTCATAGCACTGTGTTTATTCATTGCAGACCATGTATACTATGCTAACAAGTTAATCATAACAATTCAAAATCATAGCAAATTATGAAGTTGCTGCAATTTAAAAAATATTAGCTCATAAAACCTGATTTTTTTAAGTTTTTGAAAAAAAAGTACAAGGCATAGAATACATTATATTTTTGCTAATGAAGCAGAAAAGACGATTTGAAAAATTTAGAGATGTTGGTTATTGGTATTGACCCATGAATAGGCCAATATATTGGTATCGGCTTCAAAAAACATATTGGTTGATCTCTACTTCTGACAGCTTTGCTTGCATTAGAGCTGAAGCGACTGGAGGAAGAAATTCCGAGACACATGCGTTCGACACAATATCAATTTAGAATGTTCACAAACGTGGATTGATTCATGTCATTACACAGGAGCCACTTAGACAAGGACGTTGTTGTTTCCTAATAGTACTATGCAACGTCTAAGGGAAATGCTGTTGCCTGTTCCAAACCACCTGCATTAGAGACCTGCAGTAAAAGCATTTGTTAATATTTATTGGCTTTAATGCTGAGTACCTGCAGTACAAAGGGGCCTGTCATGACAGCCAAACAGAAGCCCTCCATGTGCCCCTGATTTTTTGTGATGGTAACAATTTTACAAGGGATGCCGGTAAGGTTTGCTGCCGACATTATTTTCTGACAACAATGATTAACACTTTGGCATCTGTCCTGTTTTGAGGATTTTTGCGCCAAAACAACCAGATCGCACGTGGCTTTGTGCAAGCGTAACACTGGCGCTGAAAGCTCAAAAGATTCGGCACGTCTTCTAGTCTGCACTTGAAAAAGTTTTGGGTTGCCGGGTGCGGATTTTTTATGAGTGACGTCATAAGTGGAGGACTTTTAGGCAACCTTGGCCCACTTCACCTGGCCCTAAACCGTTAGATCAGGAGTGGGGAACCTGCGGCCCGCGTGAACATTTCATATGGCCCGCATCAGAATTTTTGTTACCCTAGTTAGAGTCCAACATTGCGTCAAAACGAAGCTCCATGATAAGCAGGTACTTAATAGTAAATCAAGAGAAGTCATTCTTCCTCATATTTATGTAAAGGTAGAATTTTAGGATGAAACTAATTGACTTTTGCGACCCGCAAGCGATAATGCACTATTCATGCGGCCTGTGATAGTAAATAGGTTCCCTACCCCTGCGTTACATGGTAGTATTTCGCTGAAGTTTTTATTGGAAACTAGGCCACAAATCCAAGTCTTTTGATACTTTGGATGACCTGCTGAGGTTTCGGGTCCAAAAGTTACGATCTAAAGTAATAAAAATATTTGATTAATTAGTTAATTAGAAAATTAAATAATTTGTTTATTTTAGATCATAACTTTTGAACCAGAAACGTTAGGAAGTCGATCAAAGGCTCAAAAAACTCAGACTCAAGCCTAGTTTCCAATGAAAACTTCAGCTAAATACTTTGGCTTAGTGGTTGGGCCCTAGGCCAGATAACATGAGCCAAAATGGCCCAAAAACTACTGCACTTATGACGTCACTCACAAAAAATCTACAACCCCCAACCAAAAAATTTTTTGAGTGCAGACTAGAAGACTTGCCGAATCTTTTAAGGGTTTGAACAGCTCTCTAGTGCAATTGGCGGAGGAGCTATAGCGTTGGTAAGGCAACAGAAAACTGCAGGTTTAGGGTGGTTTCCAGGTACGATATAATTGTAGACCGGCCGTCAAGGTGTTAACTAAGGTTCATTTGTGCTCTTTCTCTAGGAGCATTTTTTCTAAGCAAGCCCTTCACAGATGCACTCTTGCTGTAATAAGGTATTCTTTTTACACCTGGAAGCTGTGAATGCCGCATGGTGAGAAGTGGTAATGGTCGTACATAGTAACAATTGACGACACCTCACTAGGTATATATAAAGTTGTCACTGCTACGTCATTGCAAATCCAGTTCGTGCACTCCAAGTTCTTGGTTGCACATGTGAGTGTATGCCGCATGACCGTATTTTTGCACCCCTGTACTACAGTGTATATGCATGTAGTAATGTTTATCTACAAATAACCATGAGGAATTTACTGTCATCAAAGTACTTGTAAGATCAACTTCAAGTAGCAGTAGATGTGATGGATATCATCATAGTAATGGTTTGAAGTACTGAAGTGACAGCAGTTTTAACCATCAGCAGTGTTTGTAAAGCCACATCAGTGACCCACACCAAGCGAATCTATCGCAATTTATTGCGTAAGGAAACTAGTTTCGTGTGTTACACATCTTC
>JGI24159J19872_10001791_pt1 | contig 24447 bp, 7 predicted proteins | sample Ectturendosymbi4_FD_19872 | JGI IMG/M metagenome (IMG submission 19872)
TTGCTAACGTTCGAGAGGAAATTTGCTAGTTCTGACGAGAGCGTTCTTTGTTAACAATGAAATTTATATGGCGTTTCTACTGAATTCTCAAGCGCAAAGTGCATCTGACAAATAATCTACCCAAACACCAAGGCGCGGGGCCCAACGCAGCTGCGTCGGTTGCATCGGCCTAAGGCCGGCCCTGGTGCTATATCTAGCACTTAGCACTGCATTTAATATGAAAACACAATAATTCTGAGAGCACATTAATTCTAGACGCAATTATGCTGAAAAATTGTGATAATCAATTGAAATTTGTCAGTCTCGATATATACTGCTACTAATAATCACCACATAGATCAAATCAAAAACAAACCACAAGATCTTTTGGTAAATACTAGTAGTGCAACCAGGCGCCTAGCCAGAAATTTTGTTAGGGCTAGTGAAAACAATAACCGGGTTTCAACATTTAAATATTTTTAATGCTACCTGTTTTTAAAGCATCATCTATCACCCATGAAACGTGCATGTTTCTGGCGTTTTCTCCTGAACAATAAAAGTCTGTTTTCATTCATGGGCGTCGGAGGGCCCAATTATAATTTTGAAATTATAAGCAAAAAAAGGTTGTTTTTTCAATTTCGAGGGATAAAAAACAAATTTCATCATATTTGGCCTCCCTGGAACAAATTTTGGGAATATCTCCTACTTGCCCCCCCTGGAAAAATCCTTCCGACGCCCATGCTTTCATTGAATTGACAACTTTTAAAAGTTTTGATAGTGAAGTTCCAAGCTTCTACTTTGGATCAATGCCACCATTTGCTCATAAACCTTTCTTGCAAAAGCGCTAGTAAACCTGCCAATGCCCAATATTGCACTTGAGCAAGAAGTCATCGCGGCCGCCACTACGATTGCGCTTATACTGTATTTACACGCTTCTGATGTACACCAACGCCGCATGTTCAGTCGAAGCCGAGCAGCGACTTTGCTCGAAGACACCGCGACTTCCAAAGTAGGTCTTCTACAAAACTTTCGCGCATAGAAGAAGTGGATCCCGTTGTCATCTAATTTTTCAGCGATGTAGTTGATAACCGTAAACGCTAGAGTCTTTCAACGCGTTTGAAAAATGTTTGGATTTTTTATAGTCTGTAAGATCTTTTGGCTATGTTCAATCTATTCCGTAAAACCTTTGTAGCTACTTCAAACTTACTTCGTTTAAATTGTTTGATGAGACTTTGCTAAATTTAGCTGACTTCATTGAAATATATGATGGAATTAAACTGTCAACACAATAGCAAATCCAGTATTACAAAACTTTTTGACAACGCTCAGCTGCATGTAAAGGTAGCTTAGCACTGCACTTAATTAAATTTGTACAAATAACGGGCTTATTGAAAATACAATAACTTATCTGCGGAATTTGAAGCCCTATTGGGAACAAATTCAAATTTAGTTTCATTTTAGTCAAATGGGCTTTGCCAACAAGACAGATTGCAAGCTCAAGGGTGGATATTAGGGAAGCATAACGAGGCATTCGCCTCGGGCCCCTCTTTTTCAGAGACACCGTGCCCCCCTTACACAGCGTCGCCAGCGGGGGGGTCGTGTTGTCCAGCCCCCCATTTCATGTTTTGCCCTCCGGTTGCTGCATACATCCAATTTTGTATTTAAAAATGTGGTCCCTCTTTATGATATTTTCCCCCCTTACTGTGAAATCCTTGAGACGGGCCTGACCCCAGAGCTTTGCACCATGTTTAGTTAAAGGGTTTTGTGCCACTCTAGAGCCACATTTCAATAAGCTCTGAAGCAAGTCATATGTTTTTCAAAATAAAGCAAAAATTATGGGAAAATGTGGCATTGGAGGCAGCTTTCAATTGTGTAGCTGCAAAATTTTACAAATTTTTGTTCCTTTCGTATGTATCTTAGCTCTTGAATTTAGTTCATACATTGAAATGTGAAACAAATTTAACTCTTTTATCCACGTAATCCCGCAACTACCTTTCGCAATGGCGATGTTTTGAGGCCCCTTTCCGAGAGCTTGCCTCTTTATTTTAATATCCATTTCTGTGCAAGTTGTCTCAGTATCTGTAAGTAACGGCAGTGTCAGTTCCCTCAGCACTTGCAAAATACAAAGCATCTTGCACTTACAGTACGTTAGATTTGCTGCTGACTCTTATCGTTGCATTTAAATGATTTCAAATAATTTACAGTAGGATAGGGTGGTATTTAACATCAGATGAAAGTTGAAGCACTGAGCTTATGAACAGCAGGTCGAGTCTAATATCTTGAAAAGACTGATTTTTTACTCGACAGCAAGGTAAAGGGAAATCATTGATGAAAACGTTAAGACTCCACATAATTGCGATTGAACCGTCACAATACACGTCATCACAAATAAATATCTAGAATGAATGATATTGTTGCTAAACAGTGATTATGGCGCAACAAAGACGGCTTTGAAACTGAATCTCTTCTCTGCCAAAGTTTGAGTTTCAAGACATGTAAAATGTATATCACCGCCATATTCACACATGCAGTTTTAAAACTGTGCAACAACCAAAATCTACGATATTGATTTAAGGCTACGCTGACACTGGAAACAAGGATAGTTTATATTTGTAACACCCACTGTTATCAGAGAGGAATTTGCGATGGTCTTGAAATGAAGCTTACATAACCATTAGGTGGAATACAGCAAGCTGGTGCGCCGAAAGCAGCTGCGAAAAGCGTTAATTGTTTTACTTGCGGTCATTGATTATGATTGAAAAAGGTCAGATACAAGTTGGTATTCGACTAGAAGCTGAAGTGGGATAGGTTCCCTGAGGCACTTTCGTTGATTTGTACTGAAGTATTTCTTTGGTTTATACTTCAAATATATTATTAACCTGAAAATTTGGAATTGAGAGGGCATTGCCCCGTTCCCCCCACTGGCTACGCGCCTGGTGGCAATCGTATTCTGATTGCAGGCTACAGACCAGTGCAGGAATTCGTGATTGAGCGAAGTTCATGTGCACACTGATTCGGTAAATCAAATTAAACCACCACAGTTTTCAACAATCATGAAAATTCAGTTTACATAGGAAATATGTATACTGTGTCTACAGATAATCCAGTGATAATGTTCATTTTTCTCATTTATTCCCTGGATTTATGCTGCGGGGAAACATTTCCAACAAAAATGTAAGCATGGAATTTGCACAATTTCATTACTTTTTATCACAAAATGTTGGGGGAACAAAAGATATTCTGTCCCTCCTGTCCAAAAGTTGGGGGAGGACATGTCCTCCCGTCCCCCCCATAAACACGGTCCCTGCCCCCGAGTCATAAAACAGTCAACCCGAACCCCCAGTAAGCTGACACTAAATTAAGTGGTAATATGTTGACTAACAGGAACTAACAATTTTCCTCTAGTAAAGGATATTAAAAAATAAGAATATATGAAAACTCAACTGCCATCCAAGTACCCCTAGAAACATTCCCGTGAACTCCTGGGGGTTCGCGAACCCCAGGTTGAGAACCCCTGGCCTAGATGTTAATGATGCCTGTAAACGTCCCATTACAAATAACAAGAAGCATTTTGGTCCACGGCGAAATCACACAAATGCACACAATCCGCGAAAAGCAACTATACAGTTACAAAAGAACAACGCAATGAAGCAGTAACTTCTTTATCAAGCACACCTAATGGGAGGGGTGCACTTGATGATTCTTACACAAATCATCCATTCATAGATTGATACAAAACAACGCAGGACGAAATACATTCTCAACATTTTTTAAAAAGGATCGGTTTTTGGACTTGATTATCAATTTTGCGAATGCCTCTTCACACAAATATGTTTTGTAAGAGTTTTTAAACAGCTAGATCAGAAATGACTGGGTATTCATTTCTCGTTCTTATCCAAAAATCACAACCTCTGTTTTGAAAATTTCAGTTGCAAACTTTTGTCGTTTATAACTCCACAAACTCGTCCTGGGCATGGCACGTGTTCGGTCTCCTGAAATTTCAATTGTGTATGGTTTGAGGATCCAACTTTTTCTGAATCAAATTCCACAGTAGCCTACTTCTGAAACTGTGTATGAAGCTTTTAACTTTAGTTTAAAACTACTCAGTGAGCTCGCAAGGCAGTTAGCCTAGTTTCTAGACCAGACCTATAGTTCTAAACACAAGTGTGTCTTCGTGTCGGAATGAATACAACAAAGTTAATATTGGTCGATACGTTAAAACAGTCATGACGTAACAACGCATAGCTTGTTGTGCTTGGTTGATTATTATTATTTGATAGCTCAGGCAGACATCCTAGTAAAGAACTGACAGCATGAAACACGGTATTCCTCCTAAAAATGCAGTATAAATAGATTCACTGCAGGCCTACATTTGATTTTCTTGTAAAGCTTACAAAAACTTTTATATTTGATTTGTCAAAGGAATTTGTTTCGCGACCCCAAAATTCGCGTCCACGAAATTACAAAATTTCAAACCCATAGTTTGAGAAGCCCTGCTCTAGGCAATAAACAGCTGAAACAAAGACCTTGCAGGCATTAAACTCCGAAAGATAGTTCTCCAAGTGGTTCCAACCGCCTATATGCAGACCACTAGTGGTCCATAAAGTGTAATGCCTTCGTCAGTACATTCATCACGTTTTTCTTGCTCGGTACGTGCGTCGCTATATCAGAGGCGGAAATGTCGTGGTAATTTAACATAACATTTTGTAAAATACCCACTTCTTTTTTGGCCTCCCCTGTCCACGTAGGCTACGTATTCCGTCTTTTTTGAAGGTCACCAAAAGAAAGTTTATCATTTGCCGGGTCCGGCAAAGTTTCGTTGTTTTACCAATCCGCGAGTTAAATAGGATTAAAATCCAGTGTTCTAACGTTCATTTCATAACAACAGCTAAAATTGCACTGCAGCTTTATTTCAAAGCAAAACAGGTAAGAATGATTCATTACATACTCATGTTTGTTTATCAATGCATTGGCTAAATTTATCGATTGTATCGATCATGCATAAATTACAGTTCGTTGGTTGGTGTGGGCAATTCGGAATAATTTGCTATTCCGTAATTGCACGTATTTGGAATACATAAATTGACTCCACAATATCGAATTCTGTTCTAAATTTTTTGGCTTCTAGCACAGAAGCAAAACCGGTATGAAGACAATTTTTTATTCACAGAAGCGCAATCAGTGCACAAGTCTATTCCATTGCAAGAAGTTAAATTTCTAATTGTCCACCTTGCGAAACGATATCGCGTCTTCGCAGTGGTTAACCCCACACTGGTAAAACATCTCTCTGAAGATCTTGACTTGAAAGGTATGCAGATATAGTTTAAAGTTAATCAATTGCTTAAAGCAGGGGTGTACAACCTTTTGATATTGCCGGGCGCAATATACCTTTATTTATATGAAGTACGGCTGCCAAGGAGTCCGAGTTATATTTATGAGATACGTTTAGTTAAAGAATAGGTTTTATCCGGTGTATGTCATTTACTTGGGCCTAAAAGCATAATAAAATATCAAACATTTTAACGAATTTATTAAAAGAAACATCACCATCCAGATTGTTACGCATCGTGTCGATTTTCTTGCCTTGCCTTTGTTTTGCTTCAATATACGTCAGCACGGCCGCCAAATCTTATATTTTAAATTACATGTGGACGGCCGCAAATTTCATTATACGGCCGCAGGTTGTGCACCGGCTCAAAGCAAAGGCAACTCTTCAGCATTGCTGCGCAACCAGCCTGGCGTGCTGTTAGCGTTGTTTAGTTAAACTTTTAACTTCAGTCAGCTTCCAACTTACGTTTTCTTTGAATGTTCATAATATACAGTGAAAGTTAGTGACGAAAAACGAAGAAAGAGTTAGCATAATGGGGCAATAGGCTGGCTTTTTCTTGTTTTTTCGGCATACGCTGGCATCGCATGTTGTCAGCTATGACCACATGAAAGCAACGAGCGTAACTATTATGAACGCTTGCCACAAACACGTGACGCACAATCAATCATTACTAAAGATTCTGTAAAAGATAAACAACCAATTATATTATCTAAATTACCATTATTTGGATTCCGATAAAAACACTACCAAAACTTCTTGACCAAAGCTTGCGATGCTGCCGTACACATGACCAATCGATCTCCTTTCCTCAAGAAGTATGGTCTTATGCTAATTTTACTTGTCGTAAAAATTTTGGGGTTTTGATGTAGCAGAAGGGAGCAAAAACATTGCCCGTCCTGTCCCGTTAAGAAAAATGATAGCGCAATATATAGGCTCTCCTTTTCAGGTGTAGTGATTTTTGCATGTCTGCGCTTGCAGTAGACTCAATGCAAGGCCTCTCATACACAAATCTGCCCACAGTAATCTTTCCATAGTATCCCCCGATATCGCAAAATTTGCTTTGTAAATGACGCGATCGGTTTTTGTAGCGGTATAATTTGGACAGTACTACCATGAAATGCACAAAACTAATGGTAATCCATCGCGCATGGGTCGTCGCGCGCGTGACCAAGGACCGCGCTCAAGCTTTAGGCAGGAGGGTGTTGTTAGAAAATTCGCGACAGTCTCCTTCATCAGCTACTGTATCAACAAGTGGAGGTCCATGTTGCGCCCGCTGCGCATCTGAGGAGGCAAATGGGGGCAGCACAGACTGCTTCTACTCTAGGAAACTTGAAAGCCACGCGTAAACGGCGATCTTGCTATAAGCTAGTGATTGGAAATTGAAACGACACTTCATTCACAGAAAAAGAGCGCGAACTGGTCGAGGAAGCCAAACGACATTCCTTGGATGTTGTTGTCTTGCTGGTATCTCTTCAACCAAGCGGCCTGGCTGTAGAGCAGGGTCTCAAACATGCGGACCGATTGTGGCCCTTGATGCTTTTTGGGAATTTTCAAATACTTAACATTTACGTTATTTATTCTATTCACTGTTGTTTAAAAGTTCTCGGCTAGCGAGTGAACAAGTTCCTTTTGAATGAACGTAGAGATGGCTAGAAATGATTTACCTGTAACTCACACCTTTCGCAGGAAATATGATGTAAAAGCAAAGCTGTGTATAGTAGCGTTGAGGTACCGCCATGGTTGCGTCAGCGTCATAATGCTGCCCTCGGGTTACTTTATAAGACCTCATTTGGCTCTCGGAGCAACTTGAGTTTGAGAGCCTGCTGTAGAACTTGCCAGTGGGTGGAATCACTTCTACTCTGGCGTTGAGGGTGGGCTACTTCATATTTGTAAGCTCTCAGTGGGGAAGTTATGTTAATGAAAAATCCCACTAGGAGGAAGGGTGTGCGTGTTTAATGTTGAAGTTGTTAGTGTTGTAATAACGCACTGTGCATGATCAACACGTTCTTCCAACACTGAGATTTGCACACCTCGTGCAGAGATTCGTTGAGTCAACGGACACACATTGATTTCTGCATATTGTCATCTGACTGATTCCAATCAGTGTTGGACGTTCGTGTCAAAAGATGTGCAGAACTATCGACTGATCCCCATCTAGTAGCATGCAACTTGCGTCTGAAAAATCCAATGGGGCTTACAAAAGCGTGCCGCACTAGAAGGTCCTACCGAATAAGTGGGAAGTCCTAGTGGACAAGCATATACGACAGAGCTTTACAAACAGCGGATCGTCCTTGTTCCGAGAGTTCCCGGAATGCTCGACGGACGCAGAACTGGAGTGGCAGCTATTCAATGCAGCTGCCGGTTCATCCGCTGCTCGAGTACGTGGACTGAAACGACTCGGTGTGGCGTGGCGAATAATGGTAAAAAGTCATCCAATGTGGAACCCCGAGGTAAAAGATGCTCTTCAAGCAAAGATATCAGCCAACAAGGCCTGACTTTAAAACAAAGCGGAACCTTCTTTGCATTCGCGATACGCTGAGGTGTGAAAGTGCGCAACCCTACAGGAGAAAAGTCCAAAATGCAATCTTGGGAAAATTTCGGGCATAAACTAGATACCACTTACTGGCAGGCCAACAAAGTGTTCTAGAAAACGACCAAGAGCACCCGCGGCAAAATATTACATATTGCTAGATCCGTGAAAAAGCAAAATGGTGTGTTACTCAGTAAGAGGAGGAACCTTGGCAAATGGAGAGAGTGTTTCAGTGTTATTTTGAACCCAGTCACTCTCACATCGTTCGGACATAAAGGAGGTTTATTTAGCAAGGAAACTAGCATCATTACGACCGAAAACGTATGACAAGCTAACAAACAATGAAGGCTGAGAAAGTCGGCAGGTTGCAATATAACCCGACCTGAAATGATCAAAGCCTTGAATGGAGGACATTATTGGCTGACTCGTGAGTGTAAAGTGGCATGGCGTTTCGGAAGGACACCGAAAGATAGTCAACCTGGGGTGATCATCCCCATTCACAAGAAGGCAGACAGTATTGAATGCACTAATTATTACCAAGGGCATCTCTCTGCTTAACCTCTATGGGGAAGAGTATATGCCAAGTGCCTTGAGAAATGATGCCACGAAATAACTAAACCAAAGCTGGATGATTCCCAGTGCGGTTTTCGTCCTGGCCCTAGCACTATAGATCAAATTGTCATTCTCCAGCAAATTTTCGAGAAGTCTTGGCCGTATGCCAAAGACGTCTACGCATGTTTAGTCTACCTGGAGGAAGCATATACGACTGGGTTACTGGGGAAAAGCTCTAGGGAGTGTTCAATGGCGTAGCCAGCATACAATTTTGGGGGACCAAATCTTTTGACCTTAAGCGAGCAGCGGTATTTAGCAAGCAGATAAATTCGTTTTCTGGCGATTATTTTCTTATTTCGCCGACGTTTCGCCCACCTATTCAAGTAGGCTTTCTCAGAGCAAAGATTTTAACCACATAACATGGAATTTACCAATAACAAAAAACAATGAGAAGTGTGACGTACAAAGACAAAAAGCCCAAAACCGACCAACCGACCATCACGTTGTAGGAAATGAGTGACAGCATGCGACAGTGAACGTGAAAGTTGAGAAGTGAAACGAAACGCCGGGATATGACAATGTACATGACACAATAAAATAGCGTAAAATCTGTACAAAGAAATCCACAAAACGTTAGTACGTGAAGTAAAGCAGTAAATAGTGTGAATGTATGCGGTAAATAGCGATCAATAATGGGATAAACTGAGTGGTGAGCTAGCAATTCAACAAACACTAAAGGGGGCAGTAAGATGTCAAACTCAAGGAAGTCAAGTAAAGGATAAATTTCACTCATGCTTTAAAATATTATGATAAACAGCTGGGAAGTTTGTGCTTTTATCATTCATAATGTTAGTTTGATTGATATACAAGAATTCAAAAAAATACGCTTGTAGCTATTTACGTGATGTAAGACGTGGGTGCAATCCCAGTCCAAGCAATGGCCGCTGTGGGCTGTATGTTTCGTTCAAGGCTGTTTTTTTCTGGATTTTTACAAATATTTTTGGCAAAGTGTCCCTGGTATTCTTTCAATCGAGTGCTCTGGCTTCGTTTGTCCAATGTATTTGCGTTCACATTCCCTACATGGAATTTCACAGACTACACCTCGACGTTTGCTGACGGGTACAATATCTTGTCCTGAAGATAGGATTGCGCTTTGGTTTAATAGTTCGTTTACGACGTTTCTCCAGAATTCGTTTCAAAGTTCTCCCAACTCAGTTTTGCACGGTAAAATAACTGTAGATACAAACTCAGAAAATCCGTTGTGTTGTTTCTTTTTGTTTTGAATCATCCATTTGGGTTAAACATTCAACACGAGAGTTCGTGTCACATACTCTATTTTACTGTTCAGGTCCTGGGCTGTGGAGGGAAATTTTTTAGCCCGTTCGAAAAGAGTGTTAACAACTGATTGTTGTTGTTGTTGTATAGGATGTTCTGATCTAAAGTTGAGGTATCTGTTTAATTGGGTTAGTTTACGATAGACTGCTGACAATAAGTGGCCATTCGATGAGCGTATGATCAATTTGTCCAAAAATGGAGAGCATTCTTCGTTTTCTTGTTTCATACTGAATTGGATGAAGCTCTCTCTTGTGTTCAGATGGGTGAAAAACTCGGACAACTTTGATTTCTTTATGATCACAAAACTTTGATTTCTTTATGATCACAAATATCTTTTTCACAAACGTGGAAGGTCTGCAAAGGTATCTAAAGCGAGTGTTTCGACGATATCGGATGAGACCATTACTTCGTATGTTTGGAGTAATTCTTGAGTAATAGATGATGCGAAGTCTGAAAAGTCTCTTGCGTGATGTTTTGATTTTTCAATAAGTGGTTTCGGTAGTGAGGATAATTCTTTAAGAAGTAGGTGAGTCTATGAAAAAAACTATTGGCCGTGAGGGAATGTTTTCTTTGTGTAATCTCAATAGTCCGTGCAGCCGGGATGTTTTGTAGCATCTGAGTTTTTCAGTCTAAAGCTTGCTTCTTTTGTGATATTTTTGTTTTCGAGCAAGTTGTTAACAAATTTATTGACATATTTGGTTGTGGATTAAGAATATATTAGTCTACATACATAGCCTAAGCGATATGAACAGCAAAAAATGAAAAGCAACAGTATTTTGGTCGGGACACCTCTTCTCAAAGCACAAAATGACAACGTATGCTCAAATTGGAGAGGTGCATGACCCTTTTGATCACCCCTGGCTACGCCTATGGGAGTGTAGTGGGACTACGGAGTGGGCAGTCGCCTGTTACTGGCCGTCAGGTCAATGTACAGTATTCCTGCTCAGAACTTTGTGTCCGTATTAATCTTGTGTAATGACTCAAAGAGTGCTATCTCATTTGTGAAGAGTTCACGGCGTGACGCTTCGCGACAGAGTGTGCAACTGTGAAAATCGTAAAGTCCTGAATGCCGAGCCGCTTCTCTGAACAGAGAGACCTCAGCTGCGATGGTTCGACCACATGACCAGAATGACCCCGGAACGATTTGCCGAGCAAGACCTTTTGGCAACTCCTAGGAGAAAGCATCCCGGAGGTCGACCAAAGACCATGTGGCGTGATTACATCTCCCTCCCCATAGGAAAATTGGGGAGCAGAAATGAATGAGCCATAGCGCATAAGGTAAGTATTGAAGTTGTTTGTCATCAATGCTTCGTTAATTGAGTTAGTTGATCACTTGCGTAGATACTAAATAAGTTGATTGTTTCATGGCATTCAGGGATCCGTTAACTGACATCCAAATGTTCATTAAGCCAGTCTACATGGTTCTGCAGAACTCTTGAACAAAACTGTTGTTTATTTTCCAGTTGAAAGTTCATTGAATACCAAAAGGCATACTTATTTTTAAATCAGAGAATTTCGAGCAAAACAAAGGTTAGGTGGCAAGGACGAGAATTCCGAAAGCATTTGATGGGTTGGTATCAATTTTTTGGAATGGGCGCAAACTGTTGAGTGGGTTTGAGAATCGCTGGTCAATTCGAGCAAAAAGTTCTTAGAATCGACTGGTAAATTTCTAAGGAGTTTTTGGACACAAAGCATCTGTTTTCTGCAAAAACGCGTAATTTACCAGCTACTGCAAAGCTTCTGGTTGCAATGCCATGGTTTTGCAGTACGGCAAAAGCATTGACTGTATCTTGGTCATGCCGAATTAAATGACTTGCTTAAGAAGACAAAATCGGATTTAGCTTCCTGCTCGAGTGTCGTGCTCTCATGACCTTTCTTGCGAAACGCGGGTTGGTGCATCTTGTCTGCTGGGGAAAACGAAAAGACATACGGATTTGTCATCTTCTGCAAAATTAGTGCAAGCCTTTTCTGTACACTTAACTGGTGACGCTTTGACAACTATCTGTCTGCTCTGCCCAAGTGACGATTGTTGTTTTCTTTGGTCAGTTTAGTTTAAACGCAAGCCGGTTCTCCAACCAATATAGCGCAATACGTATAATACGGCAATAGGTCACTTCAGCAATTTTAATAAGGGCTTTCAATAGTTTCTTGAGAGGCATTCAAATGACTACAGGATTTTAAGCGAAGCACGTTTTGTTGTTTTATGTCATCACAGATAAGCGCATTGGAAACCACAAATGTTGGCTTTTCCAGCCCAAGCCGTTGTACTTATTTCTGTGCTGTTTCATCAACAGAAGCTTGTTGCTATCTCGAAAATAACAGTCACGGATTGCTAAATTGTGCACATATACGTGCTTAAGCTTTACCAACATTGGTGAACATTCCTATTTTAGAATCGTACAAGAACGTTTGCAAACGAATGTGAAGATCATGCCACACGTACAGTTTTAAACCGCACTGAGTTTGGAATTACGAACGTAGAAACTGTCTCTAATTCAAATATGATCTGCTTCACTGCCATACAATTGAGCGATACACTCTCATCCTTGTAAGAATTTACTAAATGTGATTCTTTAACAGATTTTCAAGGCGGTTAGGAGCAAATGTAACCTCTTACCAGATAGCAAGTGCATAAAACCACTGATGAATCCAAGTTTTGCTTTTGATTTCTTGGTGGACGGTCCAAGGTTTATACATTTGAATCCAAGCAAGGAAATAACTCCGGCAACAGCACCGTTAAGGGTAGAGAAGACGAGGAGTGCTCGACAACCAACAATAACAGCTGCAAAGGCAAATAATATTAGTCACTGTTTATGAGTATTTCATTGAATAGTGACAAATCGCTTTTTTCCCAGTTCAGTCTAATAAACGCAATATAAACCTCGTTGTAAAACAATCAGGTCACCCTATCTTAAGTTTTACCAGCTTTGCAAGTTAGGTAACCAAACGTGGAAAAAATGTAGAAACGTATCTACGTGGAAGGGATTGAATGGCTCCTGATATTGGCCAACATTGCTTCTGCCCAGATGGAAACACCTGACACGTCCACCATAAACCTTCCATATTGGAGACGGTGTCAATGGCTGAATGATGCAAACCTTCGACAGAGTTTTTCTTCCATTTGTGGGACAATGTGACTCCAATGGTTGCACCCCAAGAACCCATACACAAAATCCATCCTGCAACAACACAGCTGTGAAAGTTGTGGCATTGCAAGCAATCTCACTGGTCAACACCGGAGTAAAAAAGAGAAACAAAGCTGACGAATGGCACAGAGATGAAGTTAAAGCATTTTGGAAAGAAGTTAAAAACAGTTCAAGTACGTTTGTCGGGTGGCGTTCTACATATTGGTTAATAATAATATTTCTTTCAGAATTGGCGCCAGGTTTCAGAAAAATGAACCTAACTTTTCGTTGGGAAGTCAAATGCATAGGCTAAGCAGCGAAAGCAACGTCTTAAACAAATTTTGAGCACACTCTACGTTCAAAACCGTTCAAAACCGTATTAAAGGATTATTTATTATAAAAGTAAAGACAGAATTGCAAGTCACTTAGTATAGCTCCTGATACATTTTTCTGTGAGGCATACTTTCTGAAAAAAATGCTCAACAATTGTATTTTATCATAGTCCTTTCTAAAATAAATGTATTAGTTAGGTATCTGTACACACTGAATCAAGCAAACGCATAATTTGCTGTACGACTTTTGAAACATGAGCCTTGTCCGTTGTTCAATTTGTCTACTTTGGGAATCTAACAAACAGTCAATAGCGATTCCTCAATTAGAAACGTAAAAAGGTTTTATCAAGAAACATTTATATATAAATTTACTGACTGATAGCCCAATTTTTACGTACCCAGCACTTGAATCCATGTTTTCGCCATATGTTTAGACCGCAGAAGAGATAAAACAAGTGGCAACTCTGAGATGCGTCACGCCTACACTCACTGCTGAAATGCTCGAGGAGCGCCGTCTGTTCACGGGCCTTTGCTTCCCTTTTTCTTACTTATTTAGATTCCCTGGCTGGTGCCAGCAGTCAGGCGAATTTTCACAAGATTGCAGATAAAGATGGTGGTGACAATAAAGCAAAACCTAAAGTAGAGATGAACTCATTCCATCTATCCTAAAATTTAGTCTATCCTTGACGATAGGTCTAAATTTTTAAATAAACATTTATGAAAGAAGAAGCAGCATACGTGAAATCGATAGAATGTCATTGAGTTGGCCTCAAAATATCCCCTAAGCTATATAATCGTCTAACCTGAAATTATATGGCTGTGCTTTAAATCATAATTTGTTGAAGCACTAGCCGTGCAATATACGACTTGCACGTCTAGATTGCTGTACAACTGAATCAGTTCTNATCTTTCCATTTAGCTGAAAACACAGTCACGCNCTGTGCAAATTTTTTCAAACTGCAAAAGCACGTCTTTTTGTCAGCATTCTGAATAATAGTGACAAATTTCAACAAACCACTGAGGGCCTTTTGATTGAACTGTAGATGTTTGGCTCAGACGGAATTAGTCATAGAGCATAAGTGTGTGGTTGAGCCCAGCTGAACTGAGAGTTCATCAAGATAAACAGCAAACAGATATGGACTCAAAAACCCTATTACTTCATCCCGTTAGTTCCATCTCATTTTTTGCAGGTTTACTCTGCATAATTTTTTCGTTGACGCAATCAAAGCCAATTTAACGTGAGTTTATCAGGTCAAGATTGCAACAATAAGGGATAAAAATTTTATTTGCACACTTCGATTTGATGTTCTTCATGGTCTAATACGCTAATATCACAAGTTTGAAGTAACTGTTGAAGGTCCATTGCCGTTGAGAATTCACTACGACTTTTTGCTTGCAAATCACGGTTGGGGTGTTTCGCTAGGCGGAATCTTAGCACATATCTCTTTTTTCCAGTTTATGTGCATGAGCGTCGGAAGATTTTTTCCAGGGGGGAAATGAATGGATTTTTCCAGAGGTAAACTAAAATATTTTTCCAGGGGAGGCCAAAAGTTGTGAAATTTAATTTTTCCCTCTCGAAACTAAGAAAACAACCTTTATTGCTAAAAATGTAATAGAAAAATGTCAAAATTAAAAGGGGTGGCCTCCTCCCCATTCCGACGCCCATGTTTACGTGTAGAAAAATTATGAAGCATTCTATAGCACAGCTTCCTTCTTGTACACATGACTGTTATTTTCAACGACGTGTCCATGAAAAATGTGGCAAAATTCTGTTGAGTTAAATCCGCTAGTCAATGGATGCTTTCTGCTTGTTTCAATTTTGAGTAAAATTGCACAAGGTGGGATATTGACAACTTGCAACAGTTGTTTTTTGCGACTATATCAACTCCGGTGTTCATGTGGAATTGTTCAGTTTGATGAAAACTTGAATAATTATGTACGGCATCCGGACAGCAGCCACCTGGACAATTGTCAGGGTACAACTGCCACGTAGGACAACTGCCACTTAGGACAATCGCCACCCGAACAACTGCCACCTAGGACAATCGCTACCCAGGACCACAGTCATTAAGGAAAATTCGCCACCCTGATAACTGCCACCTAGGAAAGTTTTACACAATTGTGGCGGCCTGGAGATGGCGCCACACGTAATCAATTGGTCACAAGTAGATGGCGCCAATAAGTAACAAGTAAGTAATCACTGCGATAGTCACCCCAAGAGAAAGATCGAAATTAAAATTCAGCTATATAACAATAGTGCAATCTAGTGTCGGAGAGTGAACTCCATGAGGGATCTCTATTGTTGCTGGTTGTTTTCCTATTAGCTAATTGCCCCGAATTAACATATTTCTCTTGTGCTTGCCTTCTGTGGTTCAAGACGATGCAAATACCTGTAACATAATCACATGTGAGCTGTGAATTCAGTTTTGTTTCCACTATCACGTCCAGACACGTAGAGCAGTTCTCGCGACATAGCGGTTGCAAACTACTGTGCCACGGTATTACTGCTTCAACATAGTGCAAGAAAAGTGAATTGCGATATTTCTGTTGCTGCCATATCACTTACAAATCAAAACCTAAGGCAAAGCATTGCCAGAACTAAAATGCATGGAACTGAAGGGGTTTGATGAGTGCGTGGAATGAACACGATGCAATAATCTGTATGAGAGAACTGTGCTGTGAAAACATTGAAAACGCTCATAAAAAATTAAGGTTTGCGCTTAAAACCCTGCTCAGGATAACTGGGTAGTGCACTACCCATTTTGTGCACCCTACTACCTAAACAGTTCAGCTTTATTTTAAGTACAAAACGTTTTGTGGCAGATACGACATCGGAAAACGATTTCGTGAAGAGTAGACCTACACCAGTGTTTCTCAAACTTTTTTATTCCATCGCCCCCAAGCCTGATAAAGCAAACACAAAGTAGTAATTTTAAAAGAATTTTATTTGAAGGAAGTATTAGATAGCTGAACGAAGCCACTGAATAACTGAACTAAGCAATTGTATTACGACACTATTATTATGTTCAGAATTCCGGTGAAAATAATCCACACTGTAGTCTGGAACATAGACGATCCAGAGTAAAAATAAAACGGATGAATTGCTTTAGCAACAACCACCAGCGGTAGTAAATTAAAATTTGCAAGAAATTAACAAGTCAGAATACTGTAGTAGGCAGGGGCGGCCACAGCCAGTAATTTTAGGGGGGGCGATTCCTGTAATATTTGGTAGTCAAATCTCATAAGCGCTTCGCTACAGTAAGAGATGAAGTATAAGCTACTTTACAACACTGCTGTGACAAAACAGTGGATGAAAAAATTATCTTTAATCGCGAATTTTGTTTTCTGAATTGTATAAGACATGGTGAATAAAGTTACTTTCGTAGGTTTAAGAGGGGTCGATCGTCCGCCCCCTGGATCCGCCCCAGGTAGTAGGCTACTGAAGTTAACTCAATGATCGATTAGTGGATGAGCATTTTCTACCCCTTTGTGTTGTTTTGCTCCCTATCGCCCCTTGTTTTTTCGCCCCCTTGCCCCTCAAAATCGTTCCCAAGGGGGCGATTCCGCCCACTTTGAGAACCACTGACCTACACCATGACTTTATATGATGAATAAATGGATTTAAAACGCGTATAACGTTTCGTACGCACAAATAAAAAATTTCCTCTAAAAAAGCAGTTGTTTGGGGTTAGCCTACAGCGTATAAATTTTTTTGCTCAGGCCCGTAACCTAGAGGGGGCTTCGCCCCCCTGGAAAAATGTGTTCGACATATTTAAAAATATTGGACATAGTTTAAAAAATTTGGGCCCCTCTCGGAAAACTTTTCGCCCCTCCTGGTGTCCCAAGCTGGTTACAGGCCTGTGTATGCTATGTGTGTTACCTGGGCAAATTCGATTTTGTTGTGAAATTGATTAAAAATGGACGTCGCAAGGTCAAAAATAGTTGATCCGGAAATAACGGATGCCACATGTCCCAGGTAAACGCAGTAAAATGTAGGGTTGCTTATTGCATTAAACCCTTCATTTTCACATCTAGGAGTGATATTTGTTTCTCCGAATGCGACTATATTGCGCCGTATGTTAAACATCAAAAAATATGTTCTTCCGAAACTACTGCAACTTTTTTCTGTAGCAATATCGACATAAAGCACTGGTTTCATGTGTCGTTCTTTGAGTCAAAACCAGACCTACGTCCTACAGTATTCGTACTTAGCAGACAGTAATTACATGAAATCCGCGTAAACCGTAAAGCATGTACTTTCGTTCTACACTGACAGCCTATGCCCTAATCTATGGGGTTCTTATAAAGTACCCGCAAACCAACGAAAACATTAGTAAAATTCTTCGAAAGCTAGAATAGTACGCAAATGTCCAGTAACAGCACGTCAGATTATCTGACAAGTTCTACACACATATTTGAGCGATGCTGCGTTCGCACACTTATATAATCTGACAGGACCGTTAAAAAATTGAACTACAGCAGAACTCGTCTAATTCGTCACTTTTTCGTCGGTCCCGGCAGAATCCCTATTTTTGTGTACATTTCTGTTCGTCTAATTCGTCAATTTGCTGAATTCGTCACCTCTTTCTATCCCTGCGAAGCGTTTTGTTCGTCTAATTCGTCATTTGCAGTTTCGCTTTTGATGTCTAAGCAGCTAGTACGTATGGGAATTCAAACAAATCACGGATCTTTATCTGAGAATTGCTGCACCTCGCAATTTGTTTATCGAATTTATACACGAGGTGCGAAGCGCGACCCGACTCCCCATTGAGAGAACGCGGAAAAGTTTATTATAGATTTAAAAGATGCTTGATTATATGGAGGAGTCCAGATAGAGCAGAGGAATTAATTGTTGTATTCAACCATAACGTCATAAACTTGTACATTTTACTGCAAATAAGAGCACTATGTATGTATACGAGTTACTATGATAAAGTATACGAGCTTCTATGATAGAGTTTTCACCTGTTTGCATTATTCGTCAGTTCGCCTAATTCGTCACTTTTTTTCTAATCCCCTTGAGGTGACGAATTAGGCAAATTCTACTGTATTTGATTTGGCGAATTTTTTGGCATGGACGTGGCGCAAGGAATCACGTATTGCACTACAGGTTTCGCGTCGCGTTGCGCGGGAAAACAATAAAGAAAACTGTCCTTCAAAAATACATTAGCACAAGTTTTGTTCCATTACAATGGAGCTCATGGATTTTCCTCATCGTAATTTCAGTGAGAAACTTGACAGATAAAACAACCTTACAGACACACATTTAGTTGACTTTGGGCATTTAATGTCACGATGACGCTTCAGTGTTTAATTCGCACCAAGTGGGGATTTCGAAGAGATAAGAATATTCCGAATGAAACACGTGAGTGACAAAATGCTAAGACGTCTTATTTGCGAAGCCGAATTTTTGGGACGTTTCCTTTTCTCCAGTGGAACGTTAATGTTTTTACGCACAGAGCGCATAATAACTGAAAACTTTAGCAACGCAATACCGACTAAGTCGGCGTTTTATTTTTCACTGGCAAGCGACAGCTGGTCTTCAGAGTAGGTAATACGTTCTCTTACGCACGAGAACTACGCGAAATTACCAAAGCACACTGTGGAGCATGCAGTCTTCTCGTGTCAATGCACTCGATCTTGCACTTGTTCAATGCACTGCATATGCAGCGAACCTACGCAAGCTTTACGTGAAAAGCTCGAAGGATTTCGGAAAGATGCTACCAGTTTTTATTTCGAGCTTGCCAAGTATTAAATTTTGTGTTATTACGCAGGATTTGCACATTTAAGAAATATTCCAATGAAACTGGAAAAATTTCAAGTGTTACAGATTTATTTCGAAGAGAAAATTTCAATTACCAAGAAACTCCAGCAATCAATGCTCTGCGTTGACTAATAATTTGCTGCATACTTCATTAGAAATTTGCAACTTTTATTACATCCACACTATTGCAAATCTGTTGCGCTTTTTACACAAGCTGCACTTCAACACCATCGAAAGAATGTCAATGATTAGCGGATGATATCTTGCACAGGCACATTACGATCCTTCTTTGACATCCACCTTATCAAGACGACCCGGTGCTGCGCTGAGCTTCTGGCGAGATCTGTTTTTCGTTCAGATTTTTTTTCTTTGAGGTTTTTCAATCAGATCAGCTTTAACAATGTTGACGGCAACCGAATGATTTGTTGAAGCACCGCCCGCAACTCTGACGTCAAATTGCGAATACGAACGATGTTCAACATTGGGCGTTAAAGATCGCTGGATATCTTTGTTGGCATTAATCACTAACAGTGTAAATCACTAACAGTGAGTTCTGCCATTGTGCCAATTTCCCTTGACTTGATGATGCTGTATCCTAGATTGAATGGTACTCCAGGCCGCTTTTTCTTTGCACCGGCTCACAGCCGTACAAAAGCACCAACAGCTAAGTTCGGCCAACGAAGAACGTTTCGGGCTTTGCGGTTAGCTTACTGTTACAAGAGCCTGTCAGAAGGTGACAACCTTGATCGTTTTTTTTGGAGTTGGTTTGACTGACTCGACATCTTCGTACAGACTCAGCTCTTCGTCAACGCTCACGTGGAAAAATGACTGTTTCGATTTGACACTTCCGTTGGAAAGATTGGACGATCCTGGGAAGCAATATGCCGTCATTTCGTTTTTCACCTTTCTGTCTGGACAGTCTCTCTTGTAATGCTCCACAGATCCGCAAAGCTGGCAGCAACCACCGTCCGGGTACAAGCCGCGTGGATTGTCAGGACAGGCCTTGGACAAATGGCCCATCTCTCCGCACACGAAACACTTGGCAAACATAAATTCCTTTCCTATAAAAATCCGATACAAGTAGGTCGTTAAAACAATCTAAACGCACATTTTTACAATATTTCGCACAAAAACAACTGCGCAGTCAACCGATCGTCAAAAAGTAAGAACATTAGAAGGTTGCCATGCAACTTAGGAACATATCAACACAAAAAAAGCATGAAGATGCAGAAACATATCAGGAAAATATATAATCGCTGTTCAAGCAGAAACAGCCGAAAAGTGAACAGTCGCAGTTTGCAGAGCATTGGACTAAGTGCGTCTTTTGAAATGTGGCATTATTAAAATTTTGTAAAGCACTGACTAAATGACGTTTCTACTAAGTTAAATATTTCGGAACACAAACTGCAGCTTTTACCGTGCTTGTATAAACGCTTAATGGATATTTGGGGAATGCTTAATAAATTTTAGCAGGGCATGGCACATAGTGCTTTCCCCATTCGAGTGCTTTCCCCATTCGCGCAGTGTGACCAGAGATTCTTTCAAAAAAAATCGTAAAATAGCAATTTAATCTTTTTTTAAAATTTGATTTTGATGACGGCAATTGGCGGCAGGCCGAAGCTTGAAATTTGCTTCTTGCCGACGGTTGATGTGAATGCTCAAGTAGCGGTACGGCGAATCACTCAGTTGCCGTTCATTACCCTTTAATCCAGCTTGCTCTTGTCAGATTCAACATAGTTCATGGGGTGTCTTTGTTTTTTAATCCCCATAATGAAAGACATCTATCATAACGAACATTTATGACTGCATCTGCTCTATGTTTACCTTGACCTCCACATTCCAGAGGTGTACGGAGTCTGAAATTTTTGACTCCGACTCCGCTCCTGCTGAATATACTCGGACACATTTTAAAGTTTTGGACTTCGACTCCTGCTTACACTCCAAGTGAATTATCTAAAAGGAGTGGCTATAGATGCGCCTGTGGCTCTTCGAAATTTGAAATATTATTCATACGCCGCCTGCTGTGACGTAACAGTAACGCACGACTGGAGTGCAGTAGGCTTGGTAGAAACGAAGTAAACGTAAAAGATAAACCCTAAACCTAACCTTAACCCTAACCGTAGCTCTAACCCTAATCCTATCCTAACCTAATGCAAAGCTAACCCTAACCTTACTCTAAGCTAAGGCTAACCTAATCCTAACCTAATGCCAACTATCCCTAACCCTAAGCTAACGCTAATCTAACCCTAACGCTACCCTAACACTAATCTGTAAAGGTAACACGTAAGCCTGAAATAAGTAAAAAAAAAGTAAAGTTGGCAAGGTGAGAGTCAAACTGAAAACCACTCCATTGGCATAGCAGCCGTAACGCCTAACCACTACACCATGAGACCCACGCCGTATGAATGACAAACTGACCGTTTTATTTGAATTGCGTCAGGCCATCCGTGGTCACTTCCTTACCTAAACTTTTGGTAGTGTCTAAACGACCGTATCCGGTTTACGCATTAAAAAGACTAAAAAACCGTATCAAACGAATCTGATCACTACAATACATACATGCCAGTTGCTTCTCAGACAAAGGAGGCCATACATTTTTTTACCCTATAGCCTACCCTAAACCCTAACCCCTAACCATTTACCTTCACCGCAAACCCTAACCATCAACACTAGACGCCAATAAAACCTAACACTGAACCCTAACCCTAAGCGCTAATTCCAAACCCAAACCTTAAACACTAACACAAAACCCTAATCCAAAATGCTAAACCTTACCCTAGTCCAAAAACACTTATCTGCTTTTCGAAATGTACATCACAAGGGGTCCAAAAATTTTTACTTACAATCTTGTGCAAGTACATCAAAAGAAAAACCAAATACAACAAAGGAGTCAGTCGAACTCACGATTGTCTAGTTACTTGCCACTCGACTATATTGACAGTAGTGAGATTTCTCCAACTGAGCTTTATATCTGGCAGAAAACTGGATACGGGATACCGTACTTTTTGTCCTTCGAAACAGAAAACTAGATATGCTGGTTGTTGAGACACTACCTAAATTTTTTGTGAGCTAAATAATTTCATTGGCCAACAGATTTTTAACGTATCACCATGAACAAGAAATTGTCCAATTCTTTACACACATGAACTCACCAACCTAACCTGACTTACATCCAAGTTGTATTAAAATTTTAAGACTTCCTGAGAGGTAGTTTTGCACATTTGAAGGTTATGTTATAACATGCTTTGTAAAAAACGATCTGCAATAATAATAATAAAAAATAAACAAACTAACCCCTTCTTAAAAACTGACTCCGGCTTTTCCTTAGAAAAATCAACTCCTGCTCCACTCCTATTTTCAAAAATCGTTAAGACTCCGGCCGGAGTCTACTCCGACACTCCGGTTCCTGTACACCTCTGCCACATTCATACAACACCTGAATGCGTAAAAAATGCCGAAACTTTCAAATGTCTGATCACCTGACACTGACACGCAGGTGAGTTCAACGCCGCATCAACAGGCCGCTTCATCCAAAACTAAAAATTCTTCAGGAATCGTAAATGCATTTAGCTTAAGATGCATTCATGAAAATGAAATTGCGCTGCCCCGTTTTATCCAGAAATATTTCAGTAACCTATTTTTGGTGGAAAGAAAACGTAATTTCGCGGAGGAAACACGCACTGATCGTTCAAGATTTATGCACACATTTTCGGACGTGTTAACTTATTTTCGAGATTTTTGTTATGACATTTTGGTAGAAGCTAGAAGCCCTTACTTTTACCCACGGTTTTAGTAATACCAGACCGGTTTAAGCTGCAAACAAAAATACCTTTAATACCTACTTCAGTATCCAATTCAATCTTTTATTACTGTGTGCAGAACACGCATATTTGAAAGAAATTTGATTGTATCAGCAAAATCGTCGTGGGAGAACAAGAAAGCGCACGAAAATGGTACGCACATTGTACCGAGGAATGCTGATCACGCTTTTGAAAATGTGGTCACTTTCACCCAGGGATATCTACCGATTCCTTCCACCTCGTACGTCTACCAAATAAAGTTGAGATAGAAAAGCGCTGGGATGAGGTGAAGCTGGGCCACGGGAAAAGCACTCATAGACATTATACTGGAACGCAAGCAATCCATACGTTTTGCCGCAGCACCATTTTAAATCACAAACGCTATTAAATACTGACCTTCGATTACTTTTACGGTACAAACGGATGATTTGTGTTCGGTCGACCCACACTTAAAACAGATGTCGGTTCCGTGCTCCATATCGTCTTTGAGGATGGGACAATCGGCCATTCCATGCCCTGGCATACGGCAGTGAAAACACACCTGGGAGAACGACGTTTAAAAATTTCATCCAGTTTCTACGAAATGTTGTTAACCACAATGCAATTTTACAAGAACCAGTGCCGAAATAAGCACAACATAAAAGGACTCTTCTGACGAATCAATGCGTATTTTATGATCAGCTAAAAGCAAGCGAGCAACACGGCACCAGTCACGCACAAAAAAGCACCCAAGGCAACGAGCAACAAGCGCTGACCCTGTTCAGTTCAGGCGAACCATGCAACTACGCGAAAAAACGTGATTGTAACCGCGGGCCGGTCAATGCTTGACAAATTTTAGTTTGGCTGGAGAATACTATTTTTCAACAGCTGAAATAAATTTCAGTTTGAACCACCAGATAAGGCTGCTGCTTGTTTGTATGCCCGCTAAGACTCACAAGCTCTTCTACTCGCCTCTATATTTGTTCATAGCCGGCCGCATTACATTTATTTTTGTAAATTATGTTTAGGAATAGGACTCATCCGATAATATCCTATTTACTCTGCCTATACGTATAATGAAATGCCAAATTTTGTTAAATTTTTAATGAATTTATTCAAGCACAATTCCACATGTCTATTTGACGGTCTTTCTACTAGGTATCCGCATACAGTAGACAAAGAGTTTTTGTTAATGCACGGCCGCCATTACTTACGGTATATTTTAAATTACATGCGCATAGCTGCCCACATTTTTATCGAGGCTGCCGCAGGTTGTGCACCTCTGTGCTAATATTATTCTGAAAGATAAGACATTCAACTTTCAGCAGCAGAAGATTAGAGATGTAATGAAGAACAAGTTCGCAAACTATCCTCTAGCGCTTTTATAGTGTTTCACAGTGTTTTCGCAAAAATACTGTGTACGACATCCTATTTCAAACCACTCTTTTGCAAGTGCGGTGTAGTGAGTAATCATTATTTCAAAACGTTGAAGCTTTCAGTGTGAATTCTGGTCTTGAAAACAGCAGGCAGCTGTTTTCAATGCAAATTTATAATCAATTTTAACAAAACTGCCATTTTAACTTCTTCAAGAAGTAAGAGAACATCAGGCTGTGAGATAATGTAACAGGATATGAAAAACACACCAGCTAGTTGTATTCTGCCCATTTCATTTATTAGACATACTGTGTTCTTTTATTATAATGGCGAAGCAATCTGCGCTAT
>JGI24159J19872_10001792_pt1 | contig 24445 bp, 15 predicted proteins | sample Ectturendosymbi4_FD_19872 | JGI IMG/M metagenome (IMG submission 19872)
TGCGTTGTCCAAAACGGAACCAAACATAGCCGAACTGATAGCACAGAAGCAAGTGCACCCGTCACATTGATACAATAAAAAACCAACGTGTTNTTTCGTGTTTATTTGTGTTGTTATTTTTAAGAGGACCGTGAACCATTTAAAAAATTGGTAGGGGGCCTTTGCATAATTTTNAAAAAAAAGTTTGATAACCACTANTGTAACCCCGACTTCCATCTCTGCTGGAACTAAACCAAATAACGTGTAGCGGCGTAAAATTAGCATTGGTGTAANTTTTGGAAGGTACACATTCCCGTTCAGAAACTTTCCGTGTTGTAGAGTAGAGCATGTAAGGGCTCGGGCCCCCCTGGAAATTTTTTCACGCCTCCCTGGTTGAGAACCACTGCCATAGGCGAAGTGGCGGTATATAGCCGAACTCGAATGTACGTAAAGGTAGGAGTTCTGCCGGGACCGGCGAAAAGTGTCGTTACAGGCGAATTCTGCTGCAGTAAACACGACGTTACTGCCATGCAGCTTGGCGCAGCCAATAGAAATGAATATATTCTCCGTGACTCTGGAAGCGCATATCTGTTTCAGCATGGCTCTTTATCTTGCGTTGCATTTATTGCGTGGAGAATTTCGGTAGTAAAGTGAACGTCAGAGCCAATAATAAATTCACAACATCGACTGCGTAAACGCGGCAACGAGATAGCTCCGTCGAATAAAGACCAGTGCTGCAGTACGTCCAGTGTGGGTTTCGTCATCGCAACTGATATGTGCTGCTTAGCTCGTGTGCAGAAACTGGGCGAATTTTGACTTTTGCCACGGACGCATTTCGTTGCGTCGCATTCGCTAACTGCCAGCTGCGGTCAACCTTTTAACTTGTCTCCTTTTTTTCAAATGGTTGATTGCTTGTCTATACGGTAGAGCGAATGCACTCGTACAAAACCTGAGCGACATAGGCGCATGTTTTCCAATTGCCACACCGGCTATTGTGCTCATCTTAAACGTCGTCAGATATGCAAAAGGCGACAACAGTTACCGCGCGTATTTCGAAGTTTGTTCCTTTCTATTGCATTCAAAGGTCAACAGTGCGTCGTTTTTTTTTGTTCGAAATGCTTTAGTCACTCCCTGTGTGCTGTTATCTTTCGTGTTGCAGATCTAGATTTTAGCTGCACAATATGTTTTACGTTTCGGTCGCTTGGAAAACACCTTTTAGATATCCATTTTAAGTTTCTGTTCATTTTCATTCTCCCTCGATTATTATTTATATAACCTTTGTAGTAGTCACCAGCGTGCGACTGTCATTAACTGCTACTTGCTAACTAATTGGTTTGTCTAGCATGGCGAGCAGAACGAGTAAAGAGGTGTTTCGTTGGTAAATTTCTGTGATATTCGGTGCTGGCAATGCTGAAGCTGAGCTTCAGCGCAATAAACAACACCAAGACCAGATCGAATGACAAGTGCAAGTGTGTAAACAGATGCGCATTGACCGTTTCATCATGAAGCCGACAGCTTCGGGCGACAATTATATTTTGAAGGGAATAACCGCGTGGGTTGTTCACGCTTTTTGTTTTTTTTTTAAATTCCCTTGGCTGTTGGATATTCATGAGGTCAGGCAGTGACTAACGCTTCACTGCAAGATCGCCGGCCTTTTTTCCTGGATCAACTTGGTTTCCGAGCAAGTCTTGCGGACTAACTATTGCGGCAGGTGTAATTTAAAAGTAAATCGGTGTGTAATTACAAAAACAGAAAAGTCAGATGGTCCACAACGTATGACAGAGATAACCTAAGAGAGCAAGTCATCCACAGATAGAGGCTTTTGCGTTGTGTGGAGTTGCCGGTCACTGTTAATAGAGATACGGCTGTAGCGACCTGGGCCGGAATAAAGTGGGTGCTGCTGATGCTGTAGCATTAGGCCCATTCCAAAAATAGGCCCAGGTAAAAACAGACGATTTTATATTTACTTGTGTGACTATAATCTTAACACTAGAATGCCCGGAATTTTGATTCACTTAGAATACCCGAAGGAGCCATTTTGACTCACTGCGGTTTCTTGTGTAACAGTACTGTAATTACAGCTGTGGAATAGATTTGTAAGACAGCACAGTCAAGAGGTATTTTTCTAAAACTAATTTCACTGAACAAAAACTGAAGTAACAACAAAGAAATAGGCGAAGACACTTGTTATTGTGGGGAATTGCCTTTCACGCGCAGACGTCGTGTTTTAGCAGTGCACATTCCACATAATGACCTGCTACACTTATGGCAGGTGCCCACTGTGCAATTCTTCTTGAATTCGCTCTTCATTCGCCAGTATTTCGTCAATATACCATGCCCTTTATCGGGTGTTTCTTCTTGCAACTGTGTTTTCTTAGTGTTGCTTCTTTCGCCTTTGTGTTGCTGCTTTCGACTGTGAGGCCAAGATAGCTCCTCTCAGTCAACCGCTGAAGAAAAACACTTCTGCGTATGTTGTTCTTTGTGACCTTTCTGTAAATGATCCATGTATTTATAGCCGCAGTGTGTTATGGAACGAATGTAGCCTCTCGGTCATCTTCTGGTGGAAGTTCTAACAGTATATTTCCTCGCCATTTGATTGACAATATCAACACCATATTTTTGTCAATGTAAGCTTTACCCTTCCCGGGATCTTCTTGGAATTATCGGCAACGGTGACGCTTGGGTGAAGGGTGCTGAGAATAACCATATTTTTCTTGGCCTTACCTTGATAAACAGTCACCGTTGAGTGACTGCTGTTGTTGAAGTAGCTTTTTCACCACTGCAGGTGCTTGCTTCCGGATTTTGTTCACTGTTCCCAGTAGGTTGGTTTTGTTTTTTGCAACTTTATGGCCATTTCATTGAGGTGAAAAAATTGTCGGTTTTCACGTTCCTCCCTTTGTTGAGGTACGGCTTCAACAACAGCATGGCGACCTGGTCGGAGACGGGTTCATCCCTAGAGTGAGTTTCGTCTCTTCCACCGTACCGAAACCCATTTACCACATACGTGCTCTCATTGTCCACAGTTAACCAATATTTCTGCCCATAATTTTCAGGCTTTGACGCTATGCACTGCGTAAATGGACATTGGCATTTGGTGTGGAAAAGCTGTTCATCCACAATGATGAAAGCCCCAGGCGTGTAACATGAAATACAGCTCTTTATGAACCTCTACCCCACAACCAAAAAAAGAGCAAACTTGTCTGTTTTCAAACTTTGAGATCGATCAGACTTTTTGTCAAAGAGGAGAAAACGTAAAATTTCGCTGAAATGGTTTCTTCATATCGCTTGTTTGCACAATGACATGCCCCATTTTTCAGGCCAGAAAATGTGATATGGCATGTCATCTGATCCTGTTACTCCTCGCGCACATAACAGCAATGAAGCTTCAGTGATGGTGCTTTTCCGGATGTGTTCAAGTGAAAGCGTCTCAATAGTAAATGCCAGGCGCTTGCAGGACTTCCAGCCTGCAAGTTTCTACGCGCGTTACTCGTAGGGTAAGGACATTGCCTCAGGATATTGTGACCTGCAAGTCTACCTGTGGACTGGTCACAGACTTGTATTTTCTTCCATTTAGTACCATCCTTTGCAGATAACACTGTACCATCGTTCTCACCAGTTTCCAAATCACTTTGCAAACCGCTCGTGGTTGGATCTCGGTTACCTTACACAAAAAATTAACTCCATCCGCATCACAAAGCTCCTGTGCTGTCTTGCGACTGATTTTCACTAGTAGAGCTAGTTTCATCTGCTGCTGGAATGAAATCATCATCTGCATCAGTGTTGCTTTCGTCTCGATTGTCAGACAAGTCCTCAGGAATATCAGTTAGCAAAGATAAAATTTCTTTTGGTGTGAGACCTCGACTTGTAGACACGTACATATGCTGACGGTTTCAAGTTGCAAACTAAAGGGCAGCTTGAAACAGTAAAGGGCAGCTATGATTTGACTGTACTTGCAATCAGAACCACGCGCAGCAAGTCAAAACAAAGGTGATAATCTATTAACTAGGGTATTGTTGACACAAAATGCCTCAACAAAACAAAATATTCTATGCTACGTACAAGAAAATGATAAAGCTTTTGAAAAGACACTTGGCAGCAATGAAGACTTCAAGTTGCTTCAAAAGCACAATTGGCTTTCTAAATTGAATTTACGCTACAAAGCACAAAAACGCGATCATTGCCTGTAGTTCACGAAATATTTTAAGCATTTCTATACAGGGAGTCAAACTGGCTCCTCCGGGCATTCGAGGTTATTTAAAAAAAATCATATTTAAAGTTGACATAAACGCACGCCATTCCAACAGGCTATTAAGCCCTAGGAATGATGCAAAGTCAAGGGAGGATTTTTCCTGGAAGCAAGCAGGGGAAAGATACGCACAAGCAAGCTGCCCGAAGGATAATGACTCTGTTGGGCATTTTGGTGTTAAAAAGCTTGTAGCATTCTTTTTATGCACTACAGCTTCAGGCCCAATTTCGTATTAATCCGGCCCTGGTAGTGACTAATGTGTAGCGTTCCTTTGCTGCAGTAGGATTGAAAAAAGTTGAATGTCTCTTTCAGCATTCTGCTGTCAAAGTGTTGCACTACCCTACTAAGGTATATTTTTATTTTATGAATGCAACAGCAAATTGGTAGAGGAAATTGTGAACAACAGCAATGAAACATCGTTCAAGACACATGGGGAAGACATAGAACTTCCCTCCACTCGTTTCTCTTCATCGCAGAGCGGTCAAGGTACGTTATTCGGGTTTGGAGGATTGGGTTGCTGATGGATTGGTGATCATGCTAACATTCATTGAGTTCACATTTCATGTTTGTGGTATCTAGGCATGTGGATCAAGCGCATAGGTTTTCGACTCTTATTGCGATGGTTGGATTGTGTGAAGGCGGTGGGTGTTGTTTATTTGACGAAGCTGTCCCGCACTCTTGTTGCTTCTGTCCGAGTCAAATGCGTTTGACTTCCGTTAATGGTTCATCTCGAACGGCAAATCTGTAGTCGGAGTGGGGTAAAATTAGTTGTACTTGTGGCTAAAATGCGGCGCTGACTTTGAAGTAAGCCGTTCGTTTTACGGAAAAAATCACCATCGTTAGGTGGCATCAACTTGTAATAAATATGTTTCATTATTCGCTGTGAGCCCAGTGGAAGTTGCTTCTCGTCTTCACTGTTTAATTAGTCAAGCGCAATCTCTGTAAATAATGGGTTCAGTATGTTCGTTGTTCATGCCGTCAGTGGGCGAAAAGCGATTCCCTGTTACCTTCTTTGCGTTGAACTTGTTACTTCTTCATCGTTTGACCGAGTTCTTTCAAATTTGGTACTTATCCAGGTCCATACGATAAAGGCGAAGAAGGCGACGCTGAGTCCGATATGTCGGGGGAGGAGTTGGAAAACATTAGCGAGTCGACATCGAAGAAGGACGATGGCAATGCTGTGAAAAAGCGGAAAAAACAGGATCCTACCAAAAGGAGAAAGATAAGGTGACCAGACGTGTTGACAGCCTAGTAACGTGAGCGTTTCCCTTTACTTTTTTTGCTTCGAAAATCGAACCAGCAAGCATGACCCTGTTCTCAAGAATGCCTAGTCCGGAACGTTCGAAGTTGATATATATTTGTTTCGTGTGTCGTCTGAATTAGTTATACATTTGCGTGGAAAAACACCAGGAGTTGCACCAGTGATTACGACATCAGCGCGATTGTGCTTGCGCAACGCCAGTCCGGGGCAGGTGCTGTTTTGCGTGTCGTCTGAACTTGATATATATATATATGCTAGGAAGCTGCTGAAAGAAGATCAGCTACGCTCGGAGACGTTGCTTGCGATGCAGGAAGAAGAACAAAGGAGAAAGCGGCTTGAAGAGCAGGCGGCCGCGGCCAGCAGAACACATGCTGTGAGTTGTCAATGGGCGCAATATGCGCTTAAATCGCTGTGGATAAATACTGGGATGATTCCACGAGACCTTGGTTTAAGGGATCGATCTTACCGACTTATTAACTTAATAAATGTTGAAAAGCCAAGTTGCAATACTTCTCTGTGAGGTAAAGGAATCATTGCAGCATCTCGCAAAAAATGAGCAAGTTTTTTATAATACACTATACGGCACAGATCGCGATTGCCGAGGTCCAGAGTTGAACGAGATCAACTAGTTAATTTTTCGTGTTGTTTTGGCAACATGGCATGTAGAAACAGGGCAGCTTGAGTCTTTCAAAATAGCCAGGAACGGCAAAGAACAAATCTTCGCGATTTTTTAGTCAGCAGTTTGCAACCGATAAAAATTATGTGGATCAGCGTTAGCATTGCGATCTACCTCATTTAACTAGTGGGGTGATTCCTCTTGCATTGCCTCGGTCGTGTATGACATTTTCAGTTAGTGCTTCATTTTTGACAACAGTTCTCTAAGAAAAATAAGGTTGAAGTGGTTGTTTCATGAAATGATAAAACCGGCGTCGTTCTGACTTCGCTTGAAGCAAGTATTAACCTACCTCTCTTAGCACGAGGAAGGCATGAGTTTGATGGTGGAGGTGTTAACACTTGAGCAAGTCCAGTGGTCGGTTCAAGACAGATTTTATTCAGAGGAACTACCGTAACATGTCCATCGATAGCTGCCTAGGATACAATAGTGAGTTACAGAGCTGGTTCTCACAAAATTTTATGTGGAAAAACAAACGTTATTTTGCTTCATTTCATTGCACTGACGCGTTGTTGGATTTTTGTGCTTAAGAGCATACTGCAATTCGTTCATGTACACATGCTTCAGGTTGTACTGTACTTAGAGCAAATTTTTTTTAAAGGTGTTTTAGGGACCCGTTTCGGGTCCCTACAATTGAAAATCGGGTCCCTAGAATCACAGAAATCGGGTTCCTACAGGTCCATAGCGGGTACCTAACATTTTCCTTTAAAAAAAATCTTAAAATTCCGATAAAAGCAGTTGTTTTTCGAAAGCCAAGTTTCGAGATAAAATGGCGCGTATGTTACAGTCGTATGCGCTGCATTAAAATTGCTGCCCACTTTTAAAAACTATACTCACCATACCAGCCTAACAACATGTTTTCAGAAGCTGGTTATAAACACAGTCAAAAGGGACTGCTTACAATACCCGCCGTTATGAGCAATAAAGCGAAGACTTCTCTTTGCAAACTAGGTCAGTTGTATACCACGTGCAAAAACCCGATCCTTGAAGACAAGGCTGGTTGGACATTCGTGACCGCAGCGTTGTCTTGTATGTCTGTCGGTTGCAAACTGTTAGGCCTTGGTGTGGAGTCAGAGTGAGTTAACAATGGTGTGTGATTAACGAACGTGCAAGGCTCTTCTGTACAACATTGCTGAAATAGCCACAGAGGTGTTGTGCAAACCAAAGTGAAATTGTTCGCTTATGGAAAACTCGCCCACTTAAATCACCGGAGGTGACATACTTCAAGAAAATGTCATAAAAGACCGGAATGCTTCCAGTGTCTAATTTAAATGGAAGGTTTTCATCGTTAGCGAGTTTCAAGTGCCTTGACGGCCTAACCGTTGTGGCAAACAACTTCGCTTATTTATAAACTGCAGGAGAGAGAAGTAGGCAATTGAATTCTTTTGCCGAAAAAGAAAATTACAAAGCAGGCCGTTGGCAGAGTCCATCAGTCACGCTTTCTGTTCAAAAACGAGCTCATGCAAAATTAAACATCGACACTGGGGAACAGTGTAGAGGTTTTATACTTGATGTTTTGGTCTGTGTATTCAACAGTCGCTTTCAACTTGTGCAAGTGTAAGAACGTCCACAAACTGGCAGGATTTAAGAAATTTCGAAAGCAATTACTGCCTTTATTTCATTCAAACACTGGAAGCGGTATATTGCTTTGACCTTCCAATGTGGCTTAATCTTAGTCTAACGAGAATTGTTCCGGAATGCCTTGCGAACGCTGCCTGCAGCAACATCAATTTTCTTTTATGTTAAACAAAACTTTACATTGACCTGCCGTTGCGCTGCGTGTTTTTCATGTGGATGCTGGATAATTATCATTTTATCTGTTTTTAGCATGAGGCGTCAGTTTTAGGATCATCGTTTTCTATGGCTGAGAATATCTGACCATGTCGCACGCTTTTCACGTTTGACATCACTGCCCTTGTTTCTGACCCCAAGAAAAATTACAACCGTACATTTTTACGTTCATGGTGTCACCCTCGTTTTGTCGCATCGTGTGCAGGTCAACTTAACCTCGAATGGGTGCGCTTCGGAAGACTTCCCCATGATCCACCCGACCCCCTCTGAAACAAGTGACACGGGCCTGGCCGATCTGCTGACCTCCACCGACTTCCAGCCGTTTTCGGACCCAGTGAGGCCCGCTTTCGACGCCAGCGGATTGGGACCTCCTGCGGAGACCCAGAAGACCAGCTCATCGCCGACCTCTGCAGGCAACGGCTTGTTCATACTCGTTTGCGAATTTTGCAATGTTGTTGACCATTCCTGAAGTTTCGGTCTCGCAAGCCTGCCTGCCACTGTTCGCCCTTTCTGAGCGGTAACGACGTTTCGACATGTCGATCGCTTGCGCGTTGCTCGACCACGAAGCAGTCGGAGCTTTCCAGCGCAGTGGCATTCACTCCAAGCATCTCTTGTTCCAGATGACGTGATCTGCATCAGCAGTGACTCCGGCGATGACGACGCGATTAAGAAATCCGCCGAGTCCGACAGCTCGGACGATGTGATCTGCACTGGCGAGGTGGTAGAAGAGAATCCCGGAATGCAGGAGGTTAACAACAGGTTAGAAGATTTTCCGGAGCGCTGCACTCGACCTATGTATGTTTTATTGCAATGAAATATCGTGACATGTTGTAGCAAACAACTTCTTTAGTGCAAGGCTTCAAGCTTCAGCAATTAAGATCGTTCATGTGCATAACATTTTGCGTATCTCTCCGAGCTGGTCGCGGCGTGCGCAAAGTTTGTGTAAGCAAACGACCTTGGTGCCACAATCTGAAAGACTGTCGAAGCTGATATAGATGTCTTCACAGAAGCTGTATGTCCAGTCGTCATGTAGTTATAAGCGGAAGCTGAAGATGTGATCTTATGGGAAGAGCTTCTGATTAAATCTTAGATTATTTGCTGTTTCCTCAACGGCTTGAATATCTTTGTCGGCCGTTGATGAGAAAACTGCTTGCTAATGTCAGATTAAGAAGTTATCTGCAAATCTTTCACGTTCACAACAGGTCGAAGGCATCGGTAAACCGAAGACGTACCACGTATGTGCTGTGGTGTAAGCTTTGCTTAACACTTTGACATCTATAGAAAGGATGTTGTACTACTGAAAAAGTTGTTGACATCCAAAAGCTGTTAATAATCTATAGTACTACACTTCGCTGTCGTTATAAAACCTGGTTACAACTGGATGGTGTTTCAATTTGTGTTGTGGATGTAAGTGTTCACGATGCATCTTTGTCAGATTTTTGCTTTATATGATAGAGCTCCCAAAGCTGAGAGGTATTGTTTGTTGGTGATCGAATGATACTTCTCTTCGCTATTCTACTAAACCAGGACTGTGCAGCCAGGGTCAACGCTGTCTAACTTCTTGGAATTCTGTTTTATAGTCGACATATGTAAAATATGAAAGATAAGCTTCCTCGAATGTCAACGTGCTATCATGAAAAATAGCAATATCACTCACTGTTTGCATCCACCCAGTGTTATACCCGTTGGTGTTTGATGCCGTGGTTAAAGTCTTCTTATTGCAAAAAAGTCTTGTCAAAGCTTGTTTATAGCGGTCTTACCATGCAAGTTTTGGACTACTTTTCTGGGTAAGATTGAGGATACATTGCAGCGAACAGATGCTTGTAAAACAGCACACCGGGGTTTTTCCAAGTTTGAGTTTGGTGACCGTTAAGACACTTTGAGAGACTGCAAATAGTTCATCTGAGTGCCGAGATGTCCATAAAGCGAGACTTTAGTGCGTTTTGATGGTGGTTATGCAGAGAGGCGGTGCTGTATTTTGAGAGACCCTTGGAAAAATTTGAGGGACCGTTTCGGTCCCTCAAAACTCCTTAAACACGGCACTACATCACCCTTCCACTTTCATAAACCACCACTGTGTCAAACACGGTGGTTGTCATAACTAGGGCAACCAATTTTTTGACCTAAAAACTTAAAATTTTGACTTTACAATTTGCAAATTCGCAAATTTTTACTTTATTTTGACTTATTATTTTTCTGGGTTTGCAACAGCAAAATAGTTAAGCTTTAGGTGTTAAGTTTAACCCAGAAACATATTCATGCACTCTATGCTTCAAAATGAAAAAAAATTGGTTGTTTAACTTTGGGCATGATATATTGATTAGTATATTGATAACTACAGTAGAGTCAAACCTGAGAACATCATAAAGTTGAAACACTTTATGCGTAATGCATTGAGCAATTACCAAACCAAGTAGCCTACTGCAAGACCACGTTTCTTCCCTTACCACGTTATCCTACATAATGTTCAAACGCCCAGCAGTGGGTAAAACAATATTATTTCGTCAAAAATCGCAACAAACCCGCTATTATTCCAGAATTGCAACAAATCTTGCAAAAGCGTATCAATATCTGTTGTTGTAGTTGCAATAAAACATCGAAGAAGAGAAAAAACTGTGCTGCAAGAAAAGTTTGACCCAACGATGAATTTTGACCTAACGATAAATTTTGACTTTTTTTGATCTAATAACTTGGGATTCCGTCATGGTATGAGCGTGAAATTTGGTTCGTGGATGTTTCATAAGCTTTACAAAAGGCAGAAAAATTTTGACTTTATTGACTTATGGTTGCCCTAGTCATAACTGTTTTACTTTGGTACGATTGTTTCATCGATTTGCTGTGAGGGTCATTTGCTTCACGACACGCTGTTCACAGCGGAATGCACTCGGACGACTCGAAGAACACACGCGATGAGCAGGGCCGGGTGTTGGTGAATGTGAACCGTCCTCCTAACGAAAAGGAAATCTTCCTGGCGCCCCAGCTTGCCAGCGTAGTGCTTCCGCATCAGGTGAAACAGCGATGTTCTTGTTCTCGTTTCGATGCGCTTGACTTTTTTCAGTTTCGTGCCGCGCTTGACGTCACCCGCGAAGCAGAACAAGATGAAAGCAGAAGCGCAGCATGATGTTTGGTATTTGTCCGATGGGAGAGATTCGTTCGCAGAAGTTTAACTAATATTTTCCAAGCGTTAGTAGAAAAGAGTGTGGTGTTTTAACCGTAGAAGTGCTTTTCTATTAAAATAATTTTTTTCTCTGTATACCAACAAGTCGTTTTTAGCCAAGTTTGAGTATTTCGTATGTTCAGTACTAAGCATTCGTTGTTTGTGCATTCGTCGTAAACCTGATCGGCATCCCGAACAACGTGCGGTTATCCTGAAAGTTATATTTCGTCATTCCTACTACGAGTCGTTGCGATTAATGAGCACGTGAACAAAGAGGTGTTGCTGTCAAGGTTAATGCAGAAAAGAAGCCAAAATATTTGCCTTATCCGTCGCGCTTACTTTAAAAGGTCGCTGCTGTTTAAGGAAAAAGGTTGGTGGATAAGTAAAGCTTATAAAAAAGTAAAGCGTTGTGCACGCGCAGTATGAACAATGAAAAAATGTGTTTCGCCCACGCGCAGGCCTCACTTCGAGAGAGACTTGGCGTACAACTTGAACATGTCGCTTCCAAAGCGGTGGCGCAATGCTGACGCCCACCCACATTCCGTTTCGGTTGTCGTGCTGTTTCGCCGACGTCAGCAATCGTTCCTCTTCAGCGCTGCACTCGACGGTTGTTTGGCGGTGACTTCGTCAATTCTTTGCAGATCGGGGGGATTCGCTTCATGTTTGACAACTTGGTCGAGAACCTGGCCCACCACGAGGCCAACGCGGGCTTCGGTTGCATCCTGGCCCACGCCATGGGCCTGGGAAAGACGCTGCAAGTGATCAGCTTCGTCGACGTTTTCCTGCGTTACACGAAAGCACGAACTGTCCTCTGTGTCGTCCCGGTGAGCCTGCACCGCCGGGTCTTCTTGATTTGTTCGCAAAGAGTGTCTGCAGATCATAAAACGATCCACTTATTTACGAATGAAACTGCGTGAAAACGACCAGCTAACAAACAGTGTGGTTTAAGTGCTAAATTGTGGGAATAGATTCGTCATTTGTGATGGCAACTTAATGTGCTCTATACCAGGGTGGGCAATTATTTTGGGTCGGGGGCCACTTCGAGAACGCCATATTTAGCGGAGGGCCGTTCCTTCTAATAGAGGTAAAAGCAAGGCGATGGAAATGGAAGCGATTCTTGGTTCAAGATAGCCTTAGAAAGTTAACATTCACTGTGATACGGTGGAGGAAATTTCAAATTTGAAGATGTTTCCTGAATCTTTCCGTAGGTCAATCAAAACGCTGTGTCGGGCCACATTTGGCCCGCGGGCCGCTAATTGCCCATCCCTGCTGTATACTATGGTAATAGCATCTTCGTAGGTTTTCGGTGTAATATTTTTTATTTCGTCTCTGTGAATCGTTTCGAGTTCTTCGCTCTTGCAGATTTAAGACATTTTTGAGTCTCCTACAACTAATTGTTTTCTATGTAACGTATAGAATGTGAGGATCTTAACACTTGTGTTTTTACAGATGTGAAAGCGTATGTTTGCCTGGTTTGAGACACGAATTATTGAAGTAATTTTTTCCCGATGCAAATTGTCCATGCAATACTTCACTTATTGAGGGTTAAAGTACGTGTTTAATGGACTCACGCGTGGGAAGTTCTTCGCTTTCCTTTGTCGCTTAAGACAAAAGCCAAATCACAACCTGCAAAAGTGCAAACACTTGAACCACGCTACTTGGCCACATGTTCATTCATGTGCAACTGAACCTGCCTGTATCGTCTGTGCACCTGTTCTGGTTGATGTGCCAACCTAGTCATGAGATTCACGGTGTGATAAAAATAAAGCAAACGCTTTGTTTTCCACAGGTTAACACGCTCGCAAACTGGGTGGCCGAGTTCAACAAGTGGCTCCCGACAGTGTCCAAGTGCGAGGACGCCAGCCCTGCCCACGTGTGGCCGCGCTCGTTCACTTTGCACGTGCTCACTGAAGCCCACAAAACAGTGGACTCCCGGTAAGTGGAAAAACTTTCATGTCACCGATCTTCTGAAACAAGGTGGTATTTTGTTCGCTGATTGTTTTTGCTGAGCAGCGCAGTTCAGTGAACGTTAACTTCTAACTTGGCCATGGCCAACAAGTAGGGTCGGCGCAACTGTTTTAATAGTGTGGTGTCCAAGAGTCCCGATCAAGGAGCCCCACGACCTATATCATGATTGGTTGGTTGGTTGTGTGACGTCATCGGTGATCATTGAACCTTGGACTTACCTTCTTGCACCCAAAATATTTAAATGCGATGCACCCCTGTGGTTTGATCACAAAGATTTTGTCAGCACCGCTAGTTCCCCTTATGCGCCACATCGTGTTTATAGAGCTCCTTGTTGCTATACAATGAATATGGAATGCACGCCCCATAACGTTGTTAATGCAAAACATTCCAACAACGCTCCCGTCACATCCGTTCGTAACACCTTTGTATCCTTAGACCCCGTTCGTCAACCTCTTGTGCGGATAACGTGCGCAGTATTTAAAACAACGTTACGTTTAACATTTTCAAGTTTTGCTGCGCACACAACCATCCCCAGCTTCCGCACTGCAGTAGTTTGTCACATCAATGATTTGTAACGACGCGTGTACGGTATGACGACGCAACAAAGTTCAAATAAAATAATCTTTCCTCGCCGACAGGGCCAGACACTCCGTAAAATTTGAGGATGATGTACTTGATAACAAAGTAGGGTGGTGGTGTTCTCTTGTCTCTGATCCCCTTGAAAAACATTGGTGGTTTTGACCCCCCCGACCTCCCAGTTCCGCCGCTGATAATAATGGCATTTGTTTCATGCAGGTTTGTCGGACACTGATTTCCGCGGCTACACGAAGTAGCTCATGTAGGCCTGTGGATAATCTACTGAACATTAAAGGTTTCCTCTGAGCGGCTGCTCCATATTGCTTGCCAGGCATTGACCTTTGCAGTACACTAGCCTAAGTTTCGCTGTCGCTCCAACTTACTGCTTTTTCCTATTCAGAAGTTGTCATTGGTGCAGTCGTCTGATTAGACGTGCCACCTACGAACGAGAACTTCACCTGCTGATGTCGTTTGCTCAAAATCACCCTTTGCAGGTCAAAGGTCGTAACGCGCTGGTACGAGGAAGGCGGCGTCATGCTGCTCGGATATGAAATGTACAGGATGCTGGCCAGCCGGAAGTCGCGAGTCGCTCGTCGTCGTAAGAACGGGGCGAAGGCCGACGAAGCTGTCGTAGATGTGGAGGAGCAGGACAGACTGTTAAACCTCAGAACAGGTATGTCTGTTTTTTTTGCCCGTGTTCAATTTGTGCAGCAAATTTGCGCGTTTAGGATCAGTCGAATGATCGAATTAACGAGTTTCAATAAACGCCATTTGCGCCGCCTCAAGTTTGAAGATGTCTCCAGGGCGTTCAGTTTGTCTTTAGCCAGCAGCTCCTTCCTGCGTTCACAACAATCATCCTCTTGCCCAGTAGATTAAATGATAAAGAACGACAGCTCTGTGCGAACAACTTCACGCAGCTGTAGATCTTGTTGTTTCATGCGGCCGGCGCATGAAACAACATCTGCAATGAAAATCAGATTGCACATAGCGGAGCATTCGCATGTTTTATCCGAACAGTTCTACAAATAAAACAGCCCAGCGCCAGCGTAGTCCACAGTGCAAGCCTGGAGATTTGGCTGCGCGTTGAGGTGTGATGCAACTGGCGTATTCCATCCGCATGTTTTGTTTCCACTTATTTTTCTGAGTAAGCGGCATGAGCTTCTATCGCAGTACGCAGGAATAATGAACACACGCGTCGCTTTCGCCGAAACGGCGTTAGTACGCACGCATGTTGCCCAATTTCAAAAACGCTTTCATCCTGACGATAAGCTGTCGGCCGTCTCCAACGTCAGGCAAAATTGTAGGAATGTTTTAAAGAAAGCGCGCACCAGTGCAAAATGTGGATGGCGTTTAACACTGAATTCCTCAGTCCTTACTTCTTACTGTCACATTCATTTTACAGTTAGGTTAAACGCTGTATGTCCGGCAGTGGCCAGTATCGTTGTTGGGAGTACAGTCGCGCCAATTCCGTTGCATCGGAACCGCCTAACCTGCGCATAGCTGCTTGCAGAAGTTTGTGGAGTTTTTTTGCACTTGTTTAACAGAGAAGCTGCAATGTTGTGTCGGCCGTCTAGAACTTCGCCGCAAAGTTATGACCTCACCATGTTGGTAAATTTCAGGACGGAGGAAATGGGTGGAAAATAAATCTTGAGTTAGCGCCAGACAATATTAGTTGCATTTCCCTGCAGTGTTAGGATCGCATGCAAATCCTCACAAAGTTTTATTTAGTACTCAAGGAAAGCTACCCTTGCTTGAAAGCCACTGCATTACATGATGCACCTTGGTGCCAATAAACTGAAAGCTAATGAAAAATAAAAAGGTCTTAATTCGGGCGCATGAATTGAAATGCCCAAAACAACCATTTCTAGCTCAAGACAAGATGTCATAGATGCTGCAAGCCGTATTTCTGAAGCGCCAAGCCAGCATTCTCTTTAATGTTGCAGGAAATTAAAAAAAAAAATTCACCTCGCAAAAGTTGTGCAAGACGTGTTAGCACAGTAGTATGCCAACGTTGACTGTTGCGTGCGAATCCTGGATTTTTGCGAATGGCTCAATTGAAATTCAAGCAGTCAGCAAATGCTATTGACGTTTCAGTATTTTGTGGATTTAATGATCCAAAGGGACTTTGGCCGACAGAGACTTTGATAGCGCTGTACTGGTGTAAGAAAGTCCATGTTGTCTTACGGCCTGTTTGGCATGATCATGGATTTATGAGCGCGGCACATTCAAAGACCGGAAATTGAAACTACTTAGACAGACAAAACTTTCCTGAATTCAAAGATTGCAACTTTTTGTGATAGATTTTTCAAGGTTTTTGCGAAATTGAAAGAAAAAAACGTATGAAACTGTTTGGTTGTCGCGAAAGTCACCAGAGCCATCATTCTTGATGAAACTTTACAATCAGACAAAAGGTGTGCAATCCGTTATGAAAAGAAAATTCGCGTTCTTTCAGAAGATATACACTCGTTTTTGTTTAAGCTTTCGGTAGATAATATACACAGGATCATATGTGAAACACAGGTAATCGTGACTCCAACGACTCGGCAAGCGGTTTCCTTGCTTTTTGTTGCGCGACCCTATACTCCTGGACCGTCCGGAAGAAAGATTGCGTAGTTCATAAAAGATAACTCATTAAAATCGAGCAATTCTGTTGCTCAAAAACTTGCTATACCAGTTGATGCACTCCAGGCTAGCGTATATCGATAGCTGTTTTGAATCAGCTGCTGAACGCAGAATGTAATTTCATCAAAATCAAGCTGCTGTTCTCAATGAATCACGATAGCAATACTTCTGTCCTGCGCGTGGATAGTCGTAACTAAACGTTTGCCATAGCATGGCTGCCACGCATTTTTCACTTTTCATTTTCACTTTTTTCACTTACTTTTTTGTTTTCAAAGTATACAAAAAGTCATGGAGTTGGCGATAACACACCAAGCGAAAAGAATAGCCATTGGCGACGTACAATCAAAGCTCAGCAGTGTTTTTGCTATTGTTTCACGCATTGACTTAGGGTGTTGTATAAAACCTGGAGTGCGTGTTCTGTGCTGTTTTTTATACAAAGATATTTCTACTTCAGGCAGCTACCATGTCATAACCTGCATTACGATTACCGTTGCACTTCGTGCTCCGCATGAACCGGTGTGTACGGTTTTGAATTCAGTCAAATTCAGCTGCTGAAAATTGACGAGTTGATTTTTTAGTTAAAACAGGTTCAGTTGCACTCTCAGTTCAAAAACATCTTAAGTTTGCGAGGTCTAAAATATGAAAGCCGTTTTGACTGAGATTAAGACACGCAAGTCAGTCATCACTTTGGTCTTTCATCAAACCGCCTGAAGGAAATTTTTCTATTGCTGTGCGATGAGGCTGTGAATCAAAACGTCCACTTCGCGTTTTCGAAAGTTCACGTCGCGTGCAACCTATCCGGCCTGCGCTATTGTTGTTGAGACACGACATTCTGCGTGACTCCCAACAACGCGGTGTGGTGTGGCGAAATTTGAAGGTAAACCTCGTTCAGTTTCGGTTCCCTCCTAGGTGGTGTTCATTGACAATTCTCAGTAGGTTGAACAGCGTATCGTCCGAACGCTCTGGCTTTGGCTGACTGCGTGTTTTTTGGTCAGCTCTTTTTGCTGGTTGCACCGTCCTGGAATGTTTTGTTTTGAGTATTTCTTCGTATACCTTTTCGGCTGAACATGTGAAGTATTCTGGCTTAAAAGCAAAATTACGCTCAAGACGTTTTTGGTATAATTGATCAGGTTTTCGAATCGATTAGTTTTTGTGGTACTAATTTCCAAATGATGATATATTTTATTAAAGTTGTGGTGGCAGCAAACTTTCGTACACGTTCATGTTCCCGTTCATGTTCTGGTTACAGCCTGAGAACTGCATCCTAATTTCCACCCAAAAAAAACATTTGTTAATTGCGGCGAAAATTGCTGAGAAACTCCATTTAAACAACAATTCGCACTCAAGCTGGTTGTTTGTTTTCTCCCATCGTGCTGCGTGCTGGTAGAAGTTGGGTTAGAAAATGACCTTGGCCGGTGTGGTCGGTTGTGCTTTCCTGTGTAAAAACACTTACTCTCCTGTTTCAACGGATTCTGCAACAGGCGTGTTGCTTAGATTTTAATTTTCTTTTTTTCTAGGCATGCAAGACAGTCTGCTCCAACCTGGCCCTGATCTGATCGTGTGCGATGAGGGACATCGCATCAAAAATAACGGCGCCAACATCTCCAAAGTTTTGAAGAATGTAAGAACGAAAAGAAGACTGGTGCTTACAGGCTATCCCTTGCAGGTAAGGCTGTGGCACTATTCATCGCCGGTGTCGCGGCAACTTACGCTTATTATGTCACGTAAAAATGTTTCTTTGTCTGGCTTTGCCGAATCAACGAAGCCACGCGGGAATTCAGCAGCGCGTCCGGCCGTGGTGGTGCAACATCCGCTTTGCGTGGTCGGTTCGACTTTCTCCCGATGCGGGAATTTCCCGAGCGCTTTGTGTGTGGCGAGGCGAACGTGATTGACCGCTGAAAGTGATCTGCTTGCGTGCGCAGGAGGCCGGTCCGTCGTAGGAAACCTGCTCGTGCTGATCTGCGTCTGTTTTGTACAGCGCGTCGTTACATGCACGAAACGCAGTTGCAGTGATTGCCACAGTGGCAAAAACAACCTGTACACTGCGTTCAATCGGAGCTTTATCAATGGTGCGCCCTTTAGGAACCGCAGCAGCCAATATATCGACATTGTTGCGCGATTTTTGCGACATCTCGCGAACCGCTAAGGTTACGTCCACCAGCAAGGTATTGTAAGAAAGTTTTTTTCACTGCGCATCTTTTGAGGTATTGCCGATGAATTTGTGATGTCATTTGCGACCTCAAACCGGGGAAAATTATAAAAGCAGAGTAGCCAAAAAAGCAGTGGGTATGTTCAAAAACGTGTGGAAAAATATACAAACACGTCAGAAAAATGTCGGCCAAGACCCAAAGATTGCAAAAAGGTTCAAAAAAATTGTTTAATATTTTTTGGGGTACAGAGAGGAATTAGTTGATTTTGAGGGGTGTGTTTGTCATTTTTCTCATAAAAAAATATCATATCTCCGCTTCCGAACACAAAAAATCTGAAAGTTGTAGAACACGTCTTACAACATCCTACCGAATTTCAAGCAGAAATAATAATAAGAAAAAGGGTAGGCAATTAAAAATCTAAAAAATTGCTGAAAAGTTAACTAAAACTTTACGAAAAGTTTAGGCTTTTTTGTTTCTTGTATTTTTCGCGTTCTTTCCAATGGGTGCACTCCAAAATACAGTATCGGCAGCAGTTTTGGCGTCAAACCAAAAAAAATCGCTCTTTTTCAAATATCTAGAATTTGTTTTTTTCCTTAAACCCACAACAATGGGAGTGACTTTTTTGGTATCGGTGGTTAGTTATAGTCCGTGCAAGCAGTCGAAGCCAAAAAAACACTTCGAAAAAGCTAAAACGTAGGCGTGAAAATTTCTTCTTAAATGATCAAAAACTTGCCCAATACGGGCAAAAAAACGAAGTCGGTATTCTAAAATTTCAAATGCAAACATACCTTTCTGTTGGACTCATCTGAAAGATCTCTCGTAAACCTTGCAATGCTTTGCTTGTCTGCGGCCCTCACTAATATGTCATTCATTATGCGGCCCTGGTTAAGATAGTGACATAATTTGGTTGCCTGTAAAAGGCGGAGATCCGTAAATAGTGGAGCTTGGTGGCGGAGGTTTGATGACGTAACCGGAGTTGTTAAAACTGATATTTTTCTGTGAGAAATGAGAAGTAGACGGTAGCAAAAATAATTTTACTGCAAGAGGTGATGTTACACTACGGTAAAAAAAAATCTATTTTGAAGTTTGATAATTTTTGGTTATCCGAGTTTCACAACGGTTCGGGGACAAAAAATAGGTTTCAACATTTGTGAATGTATAAAATTTTTAAACATCGCGAACTTCTATGTATTCCATGTTTGGGGGAAACACATTTTAAGTTACAATGATACAACATTTTTCCTTCACTTTTTTTCCTTTTTTTGATTTTGCAACGCAACTTTTTTTCACTCCGGTTACGTCATCAAACCTCCGCAACCAAGCTCCGCTATTTACAGAGCTCCGCCTTTTACAGGCAACCCGTAATTTTTGACTCAGCAAGCCATTTGGTTTGGACATAGCTAGTCTCGTTTGTTTGTACTGCTTTACTTTTTTTGTTTTCCAACGCAGCATGCAATGTTCTGAAACGTTTGTTTTTATAAACTCGCAGAACAACCTCATGGAATACTGGTGCATGGTTGACTTCGTGCGACCGAGTTTTCTCGGCACGAAAAACGAATTTTCGAACATGTTCGAACGACCTATCCAGAACGGCCAGTGTTCCAACAGCAACGAGGGCGACGTCAGACTGATGAGGTTTCGCTCGCACGTGCTGCACAGTCTCTTGAAGGGCTTTGTCCAGAGAAGGTAAGCGCTTCTGCCCTGACACTTCCTGTGCCAAAGTACCCGTGTGCTGACACCATCGAGCAATAAACTTTACTGCAACTACTTGCAATCGCATTGACCGACATCGGTCGCCATGGTAACTGGGCGTTTATTTGCCGGTTTACTTCTGCGTGAGTAAAACTTTTGTCACGACTTATAATTCGAGTCATTTACTTATTCCTGAAATCATAGCGCAATTTTATTGGTGAGCGTTAACCCAGTGGGGATGCGTCGCGTTAACGACTAAAGCAGAAATGGACATCCGGGTTGGACCGTGCGTTGTTTACACGTCTATGTGACGATCTCACGCAATTCAAATCACTGATTTGGAAACTGAACCTCTTGACAAAAAAACCAGCTCCGCCGTGATTTTTCGGTCTGCTGGAACAGTACTTGCTGGTAATGTTTTAAAACTTGCAGCGTTCACTGTTGGGCTGTATTCCTAAAACAGGGCTCTCCACACTTTCTTATCAGGATGCCGTTACATGCGCTAATACACAACAGTTCGAAGGCCGGTGTCAAGCGAACTTTCTGACTTGCGAAATTCATGATTTCACGCCATTTGCGCATGCACAGAATGATATTCTATATATCAAATACGCTGAGAAAACTGATGATTAAGGCCTAGGGATTATCTGATATCTAATCAAAAAGTTTTAATTACACAACACACATCAGAAAGTAAACGCTAAACTTTATTCCTTTACTCTGCGAAGCAAAATAACTGACAAACAATAATAATAAGAAATTTCGCAGAGGTCAGAAATTTCGCTTGACACCCGGCGTAGTACGCATTGTGACCGTTTCGGCATAGGTTACATCCTGCCAAATCAAAATATTTTTCGCAAAAATATTATTTTATAATTTTTGACAAAACGTTCTTGCGGACCATAGTTTGAAGACCCCTGCGACTTAAACCATCGTTGCTACTTTGATTAGCATATGGCTTTCTGTTGTCAATAAAAGTCACGCGATCTCCTGTAGCATAGATTGCAGCGAACACCACTGCCCGACTCCCAGCTGCGAGTTTCCACGCTTCATTGCTTTTGACGCGTTCCAACGTCACGCGACTGTTGCGTGTGCTTTACGTGCTGGCGTCGGCAGCGTACTACCGTGAAGTTCTCCAATCATTTTGCTTGTTCGGGCGTGCAGGTCGCACAGCGTTTTGCGAAACATGCTGCCGCTGAAAGAGGAGCACGTCTTGTTGATCCGCCTGTCGCCCTGGCAGAAGAAACTCTACAACACCTTCATGCGCATGAGCAAGGAGGGTGCGTCCGGCAGCTGGTGCAGTTCAGCCAACCCCATCAAAGCTTTTTCTATCTGCTGCAAGGTATGCTTTCAGTTCTGGAAAATCCTTGGTTCTACCATCCCGTTAATTGCGTTCCCAATTTATGAAGGGATTGCTGAGTGCAGTAACTTCGCGGAAATGAAATTTTTATTTGGCTGCAACAAAAAGTATCTGCGTGTCACAGGTCACTTCTGCCATATTTTCACCTTTTCAGTTTAGCACCAAAAGCTCTGAAGAAACTTTCCGATGTGCATAAATTTTTTTAGATAGACAAAACCATTCAAACACCTCAAATTTTCTGCTTCTAATTGCCTCGATTACTTTGCGAAAATACGCTTCAACATTCAAGCGCATGAACAGGTATTGCAGCTCAGGCGATCATGCCTGGTCGAATTGCTGTGATACCAAATACATATATCAAGTCTCCGAATTGTAAATATCGGTGTCTGAGCGGCTGATGAAAGACATCTTGCGGTTTTACGTTTGTATTATCTCACGCAATTCTTTATAAAGATTTGGAATCATCCGGACGTCTTAGTCCGACTCGTCCACGAACAGTCCGATTCCCAGGACGTTAACAACGACCTCGACCCGGATTTTGACCTTCCTGATCTAAACGGGGGCAGTCCCCCGCGATCAAACGGCCGCAGCAAGCCCGTATCCAGCAGGTATGACGTCCGTCCTGACCTGTTGACGCCTGATAGCAGTAAGTGCAGTCGTAAAATGGCCGCCGTAAGTTCGTTCATTTTCGTGCTTTTCCTCTGGGGAGGGTCGCGAGAGCAACAGTCGTAGGAGGGACTCGAACCGCCTACCTGGCGGTTTTCAGCAATCTCTGGAAGTTCTGATGGCTCCGCACCAGGACGGAACCAAGTCAGGTCGGAGAGGTGATCTCGCCACCTGGTCCTTGGCCGACCCCGGGGCCGCGTTTCCGTGGATGTGGCCAGCAGGACGTGGTTCGTCAATATTTTGTCGGGCATTCCGAACATATGCGCGAACCAACGTAGCTGGGGTCTCTCGATCCGGAGAAGTGGTTCAGGGCTTAACAAATTTCACAGCTGCGCACTTTGTCGCGGAGTGCCACGCCGTGAACTCTTCGCAAAAATCCCATCTCTGCCGCTTGTACTTTATTACCCAAGATTCATGACCATAGGTGAGGATAGGAAGAAATACCGGTTTAAAAGTTTACGGCTTTGCGGTGTTAAAGAGCTCCCATTTTGTGAAGACAGGGCAGAAGTGTGTTTGCTTCACCAATCCATGTATCAATCTCCTGTGCATCGTTTCTTGGCAAATTTTGTTTTCTTTCATTCACTGCTGACCTGAACAGTGAGCTTGGTTTTCGGCGCTTGCTGGTCGATGTTGCCAGTTGCTATCGATCAGCTTACCCGCGCGCTTCCTTTGCTGTAAATAGCCTGGAGCGGTTTTGTTTGGTGATTCGACCTCACGTGATTGTGACTGGAAGCCGCAGCTTCCAACAGTAACACCCGGGTCGATTCGCCTGTAACTGTCTATCCAATTCCTATGGACTACGAAGAAGAATGAGTCTAACACCAACGGTGGATGGTTGTGATTGAACTTCGCTGACAAGGATGCAAACTTCTGAGCAGGACTTCAGTGACTTGACGGCCAGTAACAGGCGGCCGTCAGCACCGCACTACCGCAACACTCCCCAAAGCTTTTTGCGAGGAACCCGGTCGCATGCTTTCTCGAGGTCAACAAAACATGTGTAGACGTCTTCGTCATACTCCCAAGATTTCTCAAATTTGCTAGAGAGAAAGCTTGGTGTGTAGTGGTATATGGTCATAACGAAACCGCATTGGGTATCATCCAGTTCAACCGCTTCGCGGCATGTTTTTTCAAGGCACTCGTCATACACTTTTCTAGGGATGCTTAGGAGAGATATGCCCCGGTAGTTGGTGCATCACTCATGTCTTCTTGTGTGTGGTGATGATCCCCCAATTTGCCAATCTTTCAGTGCTCTTTTAGAACATCAGGCCACTTGACATACACGAGTCAACCAAAGAACCCCTCAATTCAAGGCTTTGAGCATTTCAGGTCAGATTTCATCGCAGCCCGTTGCCTTTCCACTTTTTCACCGTGGTCACTGTGGACTTTCGGCGCCTCAGCGTACCGGAAATTCAAAAGTCGGCTTTGTTCCGAAGCCATGCCTTGCAAGGGACTTCCTTTGCTTAAACAGCATCTTTCACCTCTTCGCTCCACCACGGGGTTGCTTTTTGCCATTATTCGCCACACCGAGTCGTTTCCGAACGATATACCCGAACAGCAGATGAAAGCTAAAGGCTGATTTGGACAGCTGCCACTTGTATTGCGGCTTTTCATAGGAGATTCGAACTCGCAACGGAAGGAACGCCATTTCCACTAGTTCAACGGGCAAGCAGCAATAGAGATTCCCCGATCGACCAGGTTCACTCTATTGTTGCTTGTGTGTAACTGCCTTTATGAAGCGTTTCCTGACTGCGCGCTCTATGCATGTGCACACACTCCACCTCTGCGCCCGCTGGGCATTACGGGAACTCTCGGAACAAGAGCGCCACACACTGTCTGCAAAGGTCTTTCTGACATCTTTGTCCCCCACTTTATTCGGTAGGATCTTCCAGCCTTGCATGTTTGTGTAGACCTTGGCAGCTTTTCTAGATGCAAGTTGCAGACCAGCAGGTAGTGATCGGTCAACAGTTCTGCACCCCTTTTGTCACGAACGTTCAACACTGAACGGAACAGGTCAGCTGAAACTAAGTGCATTTGCGCACATTTCTGTCTTCGAAGAAGTTCTTCATGATACGCTGTTGCAGTGGGAGTCTTCCGTTGTTAAAGTCAGCATCACCGTGTTGGCGATCACACCCTTCCATACCCCGCCATCGTTCTCAACATGTGCATTGAAGTCTCCCAAAAGGATCGTGGATTCATTAGTTTTAACCCTGCGCAGGGCATAACGGATTTTTCCACGGATTCCGGAATACACTTAAGTTTGGGGCCGTACACCTGCATCGAACACAAGGAGCGGCTCTTCAACTC